>Ga0208246_1000108_pt1 | contig 79572 bp, 90 predicted proteins | sample RifOxyD2_FD_184039 | JGI IMG/M metagenome (GOLD analysis project Ga0208246, IMG submission 184039) | Soil microbial communities from Rifle, Colorado - Rifle Oxygen_injection D2 (SPAdes) | ecosystem: Environmental > Terrestrial > Deep subsurface > Rock core/Sediment | place: Rifle, Colorado... | reverse complement strand
CCACTAGGCTAAAGTCGGCCTCGTAAGGCCCAAAGGGTACCGGCGGCAGAAGCACCCAACCTTCGCCCGAAAGAGCTAGTTGGGTCTTTAAGTTTCGGTAGTTGGTTTCGTAGTCATAATCCTGCCCAAAGGTCCGCCCAGGGAGGATGGCCCCATAACTAGGGAAATAAAGTTTCCCTTGGTAACTAACCACTAAGGCGCGGTTGCTGACCGTCAGTTCTAAAAACAAGGTCGAAAGAATCAATAGCAGCAAGATCCAAAAGGACCAATAACCCCGTTTGATCTGGGCAAAGCGGGCCAGTCTCTTTTGGGTTATCGGGTGCAAATGGATCATCGCGGATTTGTTTTGGGTTTGCCTAAACCTACTAAAACTGGGCGGCTAGCGCAAACCCAATCTCTTTGACCAAATGTCTAGGGTTGGTTAGACTGAGCCCACCTAGTTTGAAGGAAAAAGTATGCAAAAACCTAGAGTTTGGAACCGGACCCAGATCGCCGAGATTTATCATCAACCTTTATTGGAGTTGGTTTACCAAGCGGCGCAGATTCACCGAGAATTTCATAAACCGTCAGAGGTGCAGGTTTGCACCTTGCAATCAATCAAAACCGGTGGTTGCGCGGAGGATTGTGGCTATTGCAGCCAATCGGTTCATCACCAGGCCTCTGTAGAGCGCCAAAAGCTGCTGGATGTGGACAAGGTGTTAGCCTTGGCTAAAGAGGCCAAAGCCGGGGGCAGCACCCGTTTTTGTATGGGCGCTGCCGGACGAGAGGTTAGAGACGACCCAGATTTTGAGCGGATTTTAGAGATGGTTAAAGGGGTCTCGGGTATGGGCCTTGAGGTCTGCTGCACCTTGGGGATGTTAGAAGAGGAGCAGGCCAAAAAACTCAAATCTGCCGGGCTTTACGCCTATAACCACAACCTGGACACAGGCGAGAAATATTATTCAAAAGTGACCAGCACCCGTAGTTATCAAGAGCGGCTAGATACCATTGATTCGGTGGGCAAGGCGGGGATTTCTCTTTGCTGCGGTGGGATCTTGGGGATGGGCGAGACCGTTGAGGACCGGATCGATCTGCTTTATACCTTGTCCAGCTTGAGCCCAGCACCTGAATCGGTGCCGGTTAACGCACTGGTTCCCATCGAAGGTACGCCTATGGCCGATATGGGACGGGTGGATATATGGGACTTGGTGCGGATGATTGCTACCGCGCGTATTTGTATCCCTACAGCGATGGTGCGGCTTTCGGCAGGTCGGGAATCCTTAAGTGACCTGGAACAGGCCTTTTGCTTTATGGCGGGGGCGAACAGTATCTTTTCTGGGGACAAACTCTTGACCACCCCCGGAGCTGGGCGCGAAGAGGACTTGCGGGTCTTTACCCTCTTGGGCCTCCGTCCCCGCCAGCCCTACCTGGGTGAGAAGATGTAAAAACAGGACTAACAGTCCATCACCTCTTCGATTTTTTTATAGATCCAAAGCAACTCTGCTTGGCTGATCGACAAAGGCGGAAGAACATAAAGGGTCTGGCCTAAGGGCCTAAGCAAAACCCCGCGTTCTAAAAAGGCCGCCTTGAGTTGGTCCACTGTGTTATATGCCGCCCCTTCAGTGGGGTGCCAGTCCATCGCCCCTACCATTCCCATATGCCGAAATCGCTCTAAGCGGGGGTTGCCTTCTAGGAGGTGGGCCCCCTTTTGGTGCCAGGATTCCATTTCTTTATAAACCTTGGTCCCGGCCAACAAATCCAAACTGGCCAGGGCGGCGGCGCAGCCTAGGGGATTGGCGGTGAAGCTATGTCCATGGTAAAAGGTGGGGTCGTCCTGGGTTCCCTGTTGGCCCAAAAAGGCCTCATAAACCTTGTTGGTGGCAACCGTGGCGGCCAGCGGCAAAAAACCGCCCGTCAGACCCTTGGAGAGGCAAATCAGATCGGGGTGAATCCCGGCTTTGGTCGCCCCAAAAAGTTCGCCGGTTCGGCCAAACCCGGTCATTACTTCGTCAAATATTATCAAGACTTCATATTCGAGTAGAAGCCGCTCTAACCGGCGCAAAAATTCAGGCCGGTACATCCGCATCCCACCCGCCCCCTGGATCAAGGGCTCGATAATAATTGCGGCAAAGGCTTCTGGCTGTGCTTCTAAAATCGCCTTGGCCGATTCAATGGCTAGGTCTTCGTTGTGCAACACCTCTAGGTCGCCCTCAAAGGTTATGGGGCAGTCGAGCCGGGTGACCGGGAACAGTAAGGGGATAAATACCGAAGAGAATAGACTAGGGTCACTGACCGACATAGCCCCTAGGGTGTCGCCATGGTATCCCCCTTTGAGGGCTAAAAATTGATTGCGGCCTTTGGCTTTTTTGTTACGCCAATATTGATAAGCCATCTTGAGCGCCACTTCGACCGAGGTGCTGCCGTCGTCCGAATAAAATACCTGTTCTAGGCCTAAGGGTAACAATTTGACTAACCGCTCTGAAAGCTCTTGGGCCGGGGGGTGGGTGAATCCGGCGGCAATCACTTGCTCTAAACGCTGGGCTTGGTTGCCAATGGCTTTGGCGATTTCTGGTTGGCCATGACCAAAGAGGGTGACCCACCAACTACTGATCCCATCTAAAATCCGCCGTCCGTCGGCTAGCTCTAAATAAGGGCCTTCGCCCCTGACTACTTCTAGGGGTAGAGCGGCGGTTTTCATCTGGGTAAAGGGCATCCAGTGGGGGCTCATGGGCGGGTCTCGAATTGTTGGTATAAAGTGAGTAAACAAGAGCGGTCTAAACGGACTTGAGGGGTAAACTCGGCTAGAACCGGGACGCCAGAGTGACGCTCAATAGATTCTTTATTAGCCCGATTGAGTTCGCCATTCAAGACTAATCCGATCAATTCCAACCGGCGGCGCATTAACTCGCTAATGCTTAAGAGGCTGTGGTTGATGGTCCCTAGGCCAGAATGGGCGACCAGTAAGACCGGCAGTCGGTGAGACTGGGCCCAGTCTAGCAGTAAGCTGTCTTGGTTCAGCGGCACCAATAAACCACCAGAACCCTCGATTATCAAAGGGCGGGCACGGGGCAGATCGATTGTTTGCGGGTCGATCTGGACCCCTTGTAACGCCGCTGCCTGATCTGGAGACAAGGGGGCTTTGAGGCTTATGCCGTCTGGGGAAAAGTGGGAATCAGGCAAACCGGTTTTTTCTTGAACCCAAGCGCGGTCACTGCCTAAGTCACTGCCGGTTTGAAAAGGCTTAAAATAATGCCCGTTGAGTCCTAAGGTAAGCACCGCCGAGACCAGGGTTTTGCCTACATCTGTACCGGTTCCGGCGACTAAAAAACGCTCTGGAAAAATCATTTAGGATTTTTGGTAGGCTAAATAATGGACCAGATGACTCATTCGCATCGGTTGGAGGTCCAAATAGGCTAGGAGACGTTTCATCTCGGGCGGATTGAGCCGCTCCCCAGCCGATGAGGTAGCCGCACCAATCAACTTAAGTTCTTTGAAAAAATCAGCTGCTTTTGAGTACTCTAAGGTAATGGTTTGGTCTTCCCAAAAAAAAGTACCCCCTAAACTTTCAAAATAAGCCTGGATCCGCTCCCCATCAGGCAAAGGGTTGGCTAAAAAGGGCAGACCTAAGGCGTCGCAGGCTTCTTGCCACTGTTTAAAACTACCAGCGCCAGGAAAGGTGAGGATCAAATATCCACCTGGGACCAAGGACTCAATCCAGTGATTTAAAATTCGCTTAAGCTCGGGCAACCATTGCAGACACAAGGCACAAACCACCGTCGCATAAGGACCTCCGGGCAGGGGGCGGCAGGCGTCTAGGGTGGCAAATCCAAAAATATTGGTGTGCCCAATATTAAAGCGGCATTGGGCGACCATTTCGGGCGCTATATCGGTAAAGGTTAGGTCCCGCTGGGCCCAGCGGGCGGCTAATTGACGACTTACTAACCCGGTGCCTGCGCCGATTTCCAAGATCGGGCCCTCGGGCGGTTTGATCTCCCAAAGATCTAGCAACTCACCTAAACGAAAGGAGGATTGACGTTGCAGGCGGGCCGACTCTTCATAATGAAGGGCGGCCTGGCCAAAGGCTTCGGCAATGCGGCTCATAAGGCCTCCAAAATGTTCTGGGCCACTTTTGGGGCCATAAAGTGGCCCAAGTCGTGGCCCGCTTCGGGGTAAACAAACCGTTTTGCTTGGGGTAGCTCCTCGGCCAACTGGTCTGCCTTTTCAGGCAGAACAATTTGATCGGCCAGGGCGCTAAAAAGCAATAATTTTTTTAGAACTCGCAGAGGATCTAGTTCAAATTGGGAAGAGCCCAATAGGTCCAAATCTTTTTCAGCCAAGTCTAAATCGGTTATTGATTTAAAGGGCCAAGGGGCCTCGCCAGGGCTGGTTACTTTTTGGTAAAAACGCTTTAAGGTTTGATCTGGGTCCAAGCTAAGTCCTAAACGCAAATTTTTAAATCCTCTTTTGGAAATAGCCGCTAAATCCCCTTGAGGATGGAATTGGATAAACCCGTTAATAATCACTAAGGCTTGCGCCTCTTTAACCCAAGTCAAGGGAACCCAATGGAGCCCGAAACTGTGGGTGACCAATATAAAAGGGCCTACTGGTTTATTGGGCCTTTGGGGCGGGCCAAAATAACCTCGGTCAAAAAAATGGGCTTTAAAACCCAGGGCGCTAGCCAAGGGATCAAAAAAATGCCGATCTAGCGCCCAACCGTGGAAAAAAACCGCCTCCATTACGCCTTCCACTTGGCAAGAGCCGCTAAGAGGCCGTCGATCTGTTCCTCTTGGTGACTCGCCGATAGGGCAATCCGCAACCTCGCTTGGCCAGGGGGGACCGTGGGCGGGCGGATGGCCATGGCCAAAAATCCACATTCTTCGATATGGGCGGCCAGTTTTAAACAACGGGTTTCCTCGCCCACCAAGATGGGCACAATTTGACTAGTCGAGTTGAGGTAATCCCAACCTTGGCTCTTGAGGCCGCGGCGTAGCCGCTCTGCCATGTTTTGCAAATGCTGACGCTCTGGTTCAAGCCCAGGCAGCAAGTCTAAGGCCGCGTCGATCGCCCCTAGATTCCAGGGCGGCAAGGCCGTGGTGTAAATAAGTCCAGAGGCGAAGTTAACCATATAGTCCATTAAAGCCTGACTTCCGGCCAGATAGGCCCCAAAACTGCCCAGCCCTTTGCCGAAGGTCCCCATAATCAAGTCTGCCCCTTGGCCTAATCCCCTTCCGTTTTGGCCAGTGACTCCGGTGGCGTGGGCTTCGTCCAGGATCAAAAAAGCCCCTGTCCTTTTGGCTAGGTCGGCCAAGCGGTTGAGATCGGGCGAATCGCCGTCCATCGAATAGATGGTTTCGGCTAAAATAAATCGGCGGCCTTTGGTATCGGCTAAGAGGGATTCCAGGTGGTCTAGGTCGTTGTGTCGGAACCGCTTTAGACAGGCCCCACTCAGCTGTGCCCCTTGTAGCAGGCTGTTATGAATCAACCGGTCTGCCAAGATCAGGTCGCTTTTTTGCGCCAATGCAGCCAAAATAGAGACATTAGCCTGAAATCCTGAATTAAACACTAATGCTGCTTGAGTGCCTTTGAGCCTCGAGAGCTTGGCTTCGACCAAACCATAACCTGGATGGTTGCCAGTGACCAATCGGGAGGCCCCAGCCCCGGCTCCCCAAGCTGCGGCCCACTCTTGCCCTCGTTGAATAAGTAAAGGATGGGCAGAGAGGCCTAAATAATCATTAGAGGAAAAATTCACCAACCTTCTGCCGCCCAACTCAATCCAAGACGACGTCGCCGGAGTGATCTCCCGCAACCGACGCAGTTGCCCCTTTTGGGCCCGTTTCTCTAAGGCTGTTTCAATCCAATCCATGCGGCGACTTTACCCCCCTAAAGCCAATTTGACCAGCAATCCCTAGGGCTTCAAGTTTACATTTCCTTTTTTTAAAGCTATTTAGGTTACATGCAAGAATTGTTTTTTTTCCATGGCCTTAATGGCAGTCCTCAAGGGATTAAATCACAGTATCTTCGGAGCTTATATCCAGAGATATTGATCCCTCTGTTTAGCCCAGACCTGGAGGAGCGCTTAGGCTTGGCAAAAAGCCTTCTTAGGCGGCCTGCGGTGTTGATTGGTTCTTCATTGGGCGGGGTGACTGCGTTGCAGTTGGCGGACATTCGACCTAATTTGGTCAAAGGGCTTTTACTCTTGGCCCCGGCAGTAGGGCTTAAAGAGCCGAACTTGATTACCGAGGCTGAGGCCCAATTACTAAAAGGGCTTAGACTCCCCCTGGTGCCTTGTATAATTGTTCTCGCCAAACGGGATTTAATTGTCTCGCCCGAAGCGATTCGAGCCCTGGCCGAACGAGCCGAGGGACCGGTGATGATAACAGAAGCTGATGACGACCACGGATTAAATCAATCTTTGCCCTTGATTGGAAGCCTTTTAGAGAAGCTTTTAAAGGAACTTTAACTAATGGAACATCGCCGCATTCAAGCCGCGTTAAGTGAGGTGCAAGCCGTGCTGGACGCCGAAGACCGCTGGTTAAGACCACGAGATTCAAAAAATCGTCCTGGCGGGATTTTGCTCTTAAAAGAAGATGTCCCCTGTTTGGTGGTGCCCGACCTCCACGGGCGGGCCGATTTTTTAAAAGCGGTCCTGGCTTGGAACACAGGGGAAGGCAGTGTTCAGGCCCGGTTGGCAGAGGGGAAGTTACAGCTAGTTTGCCTAGGTGATGGGATGCATTCAGAGCTACGAGGCCGGGGGCGTTGGCTTGAAGCCTTTAAAGAATTTGAAACCCAGTTCACCGAGGCCAGCCCGCATATGGACCAAGAAATGGGCGAAAATCTGGATACTATGGTGCTGGTGATGGAGTTAAAAGGCCGTTTTCCAGGCTTTTTCCACTTTCTTAAAGGTAACCACGAAAACGTCACCGACGAGACGGGTCGAGGGAACCACCCCTTTGCTAAGTTTGTCTTAGAAGGGGCGATGAGCAAGGCTTGGATTTTACAAAATTTAGGACAAACTGTTCTTGATCAGTGGGACCGGTTTGAGCGGAGTCTGCCTCTTTTAGCGCGGGGGCGGCATTTTGTTGTGAGTCACGCCCGGCCTAAGACCGCCTATTCCTTTGAACGCTTGATTGGGTATCGTGAGGACCCGGAGGTTATCGAGGGGTTAACCTGGACCCGTGACCCGCAAGCCGAGCCTGGGGCGATTGGGCAAATGTTTGCAAGCCTCTTAGGCGGTGACCCTCACGAATCAATCTGGATTGCCGGTCATACGCCGGTGGCCCGACTTTTTCGTCAGGACTTGAAAGAGGGACTGCTATTAATCCACAACCCTTCTAGGCGGGCGGTTTGTCGGCTAGATAAGGGGGTGAAGTTTGACCCAGAAGAACATATAATCGAATTACCCGATCCTGGGGCTAGCATTTGAGTCTTGCCCTCAGTCAGGATAGAGACCTTCTAAATCAATCGCGCGCAAGAGCTTCTTTTCAAGTGCCAACATCTGTGTTTCTTCTGCCTCAGTTTCGTGGTCGTGCCCTAAGAGGTGCACCAAACCATGGGCCAGAAGCCTTAACACCTCTTGCTCAAGAGTAAGCCCATATTCCTTGGCTTGCGCCTGGGCGACAGACAAACACAAAACCAAGTCGCCCTGGGGTTCGTCGTCTTCGTCGTAGCCAAACGAAAGGATATCGGTGGGTTGGTCTTGTCCGCGGTACTGTAAGTTTAGTGAGTGGATTGTAGCAGTGGAGACCAGTTGCAGATGGACCGCGCGAATAATCCCGGCCTCTTCCATCATTTTAGGGACTTTAGATTGGGCAAAATCCCAATCCGTCTCTTCGACCCCTTCGTCCCAATCCAGGGTAAATAGCGGATTCAATAGGTAACTCGGCTTCGATTGGTCACCAAACCCACCTCTTCAGGATACTGAATCCGGTGGTGGTGGATGGAGCAAAGGACCTGATAGAAACAGTCGATTGTGGCCCGGAAATGCTCCAGGGTCATGCCGGATTCGTCCAGCTGGCCGTCTTCCAAAATCGCCCAGCCGACCTTCTCCACCATAGCTTTGACCTTGGCTTCCGTGGGGGTGATAATACTACGGGTAGAGGCTTCGGCGGCATCGGCTAACATCAAGAGGGCGGCCTCTAGGCTTTGGGGTTTGGGGCCGGGGTAGCGGAATTGATTGGCGTCCACCTCGGTTTCACCTGCCGCACTTAAGGCCTTGTTATAAAAAAACTTAACCAGTCCGGTGCCGTGGTGCTGGCGGATCATATCTTTGATCCGTTGGCCCAATCTAAACCGGTCTGCAATCTCTTCTCCCAAGGTCAAATGGCCAATAATTTTTTTCGCTGAAACGTAAGGGTCCATCTCATCGTGGATGTTTTTGCTATTTTGGGGCTGATTCTCGATAAAGTAGTGGCTTTCGTCGCCCTTGCCCAAATCATGATAATAGGCCCCAACCCTGGCCATTAAAGGATTGGCCCCAATCTTAGACGCGGCCGATTCGGCTAAATTGCCCACCACAATGCTGTGCTGGTAGGTACCTGGTGCGTTAAAGATAAGGCCTTTAAGCGCCGGATGGTTCATATTAGAAAGCTCTAAAAGCCGCAGATTAGTAGTTAGGTCAAAAGCGGTTTCGAGCAGTGGCAATAAAACCGAAGCTAACACCGAAGCCAACACCCCACTTAAGGCCCCTGCTGCAAAAAAAGGCAGCGACCAAGCGCCGATTTCGTTTTTTTCGATTAATAACAAAATCACTAATACCGGCAAATTCACCGCTGAAACCTTGAGCCCATGGTTCAGTAAGCTGTGCCGGTTATCAAACTTGGTCATCGGCAGACTGGCCACCAAAGAGCCAATCATGGCGTAAAAGAAGAAATAAAGGTTGCCCTGGATCATCATAGTAACAAACAGACTGGTCAAAAGTCCGGTCAGAATCGCCGCGTCAAAACCCAGTAGTATCCCAATCAGCATGGAACACAACACCGAAGGATAGACATAGCGGAAGACCTCTAGGTCAATCTCGGTGTATCTCATGGAAACCGTTTCGGCGACAATCATTCCCCCTTTGATTAAAAAGAGGGTAAACACGATCACCAAGCTCATCAAAAGCAAGGATTTAAAGGAAAACTGCTCCCGGCCTTTGAGCTGGAGAACAAAATAGATCAAGGTCAGCGAGAAAAAGGCGATCAGAAACATGCCCAGCAATTTGGGTAGTTTATCAGCCTTTTGCATCTCATCAAAGTAGCTCTGGATCAAGTCCACCTGATGCCTTGTGGCTCGGTCCCCGGCGCGGGCGATCACCTCCCCCTTTTTAACCGAGAAAAAGACAGGGCTCATGTTTTGGACCAGCTTTTCCTTGCGGTTTTCGAATTCTTGTTTGTTTAGGGTAACCGTTGGGCGCAATAAACGTTGAGCCAGGAGGATCACAAAATTGCGTTTTTTGCCGGTTTCGTCGTCTAAAAAGAGTTCTGAACCCCGCTGGCGAGCGAGGTCTTTGGCTTCCTCAATCCCGGTGAACTGAGCGACGTTTTGGAAGGGCTCGTCTCCGCCGGTTAAGAGGTTACGCAGGACAACCTTGCCCTCAACACTCGACAACTCATGTTTGCTGGCAATGATCTGCCGGTCTTGAAGGCCAGTCATTAGCTCGATTAAAGCCTTGTCGATAGAAGGGTCGCTAAAATCAAAACTCAAGGCCGATTGGGCCTCGGCATCGGTAAACTCGATGTTTAGGGCTTTAAAAAACGAAAGCACTAACAGCTGTTTTTGTTTCTCTAATTCAACCAAATCGTCAGCCAGTTCCTTTTCCCCTCTGGCGGTGGTTTGGGGGTAGGCCTTAAGGTCGTTTTGGTAACGAGATTTTTTTTCTTTGAGATCGTTAATCAGGTTGCCGATGGTAAACAGGTCTTGGTCGAGTTTGCTTTTACGTAAAAAATCGGCTTCGTTAAGCTTCTCCCCTACAATAAGGTCGGACAGACGTTTTTTAGTTAGGGTCCAAAACTGGGTGTAAAGTAGGAGCTTTTTGTCAGTTTCTTGGATATCTTGGCGTAACACAAACAACCGCAGGCCCAGGTCGTGCCGCTTTTTAGCGGCCATCTTGCCCAGATCGGCAAGGCGTTCTCGCTCTTTTCTAGCGGTATCAAAGCTGGTGGCGATTCGAGAAAGGGTGTTAGCAAAGAGTTGCGGGTCAAAGTCATAGACCGCGCCCAATTCACTCACTAGTTTATTGGCTTTTAGATCGGTAGAGACCCGGTCAGGCAGAAGCATATCCTCAGGGATCACCACGTTCCCTCGGATAACGTCACCCTCTAAATAAATCACCGGTTGAAAAACCAACCTGGGGCTCAAAAGCCCGCCAATAACGATACTAACCCCCAACAATAACATAAGCTTAAACCACAACCGCCGACTGGTTAAACGGGGTTGCAGATTGGCCCAGAGTTGGGAACTATTGAAAAATTCGACCGCCGCAGGGGCGAGCTTGGGGCTAGCCATCAAGGTCAAGAGGGAAATTGGTTGGTACCGAAATTTTTGATCCTAGACCAAGTACCACTAAAAGAAAAGGTCGCCGAATATAATCATTTTATATCAGCATGTTACTTTGATTTTTTGGTCACTTGAACAAAAATTGTTTGTATAGTTTTAAACCCTTTTCTAAGTCGGTTAAAGAAATCCATTCGTTTTTTTGGTGGGCTTGATCGGTCCGACCTGGGCCTAGATTTATGCCGGATATGCCGTAATGGGCCAATCGGGCAATGTCGGTCCAGGCCTGTTTAGATTCCACTTCCAAGTGGTGGAGTGCCTGGAACCGGTCAAACATTGGGTTTTTGTCTAAAACCGGTGCCGAAGGGGCTTGATCAACAAAGTCTAGTTCAGGCCCCTCCCCAATCAAAGCCCTCAACTCCTCTTTGGCCTCTTCCATCGACTTGCCTGGAGCAAAGCGGTAATTAATATTAAGGCTAAACTTTCCGGGGATGGAGTTTCTCGGGTTCATGGCGCTGGCTTGGGTAGCGTTGATCACCTCGTAAAACTTCAGTCCCCCAAAATCCACTTCCTGCCGCTCTAATTCGCTCAAGCGTTTGAGCACGGGCCAAGCCTTGTGCAGAGCGTTTTCCCCTTGCCAGGGGCGGGCCGAGTGGGCTGACTTGCCTAGGAAATGAACCAACACATGGATCCCGCCCATGCAACCCATCTGAACCTTGTTATCGGTGGGTTCCAAGGCAAAGGCCAGATCAATTTGTCGCAATTCGTCTGCCCATTTCGCCATTACCGGCTCTAAGCCGTTGTCTAAATAGGCCCCTTCTTCACGGTCATAATACACAAACACCAAGTTGTAATCACAGTTGCCCTCCTTAAAGGATTCCATCAGACGGATCATCACCGCCAGCCCACCCTTCATATCCGAAGCGCCGCAACCATAGAGACGATCACCCTCGATGTAGGGCTCCTTGTCTTGTTGGTTTTTAACCGTGTCCAAATGCCCAAAAAAACCAAGCGTAGGTTTGTTGGGGTTGCGCTTGGTTTGGTAAACCTGGGACAAGCCCATAAACTGGCATTCAAAGTGGGCAAGGGTTTCGAGCCGGTGGAAGATCATTTTGGACAGGGTCTGTTCCCGCCCAGTTTCAGAAGGAGTTTTCACTAAGTTTATTAGCAGGGGGACCATTTCTTTCATTTATTCATCTCTCTAAGAGTGCGACTGCTTGCGCAGCTATGCCTTTTTCTTCACCCACAAAACCCAAACCTTCGGTGGTGGTGGCTTTAACCCCAATTTGGGTGGGTTTTACCCCCAGCACTTCAGCCAGCCGCTTGCGCATCGCCTCGATATGGGGCTTCATCTTGGGTTTTTGGGCCAGGATGGTGCTGTCGAGGTTTATGAGTCGCCAGCCTTGAGCCTGTACCTCGGCCCAAGCGGCCTGCATTAAAACCATAGAGTCAGCCCCCGCGTAGGCAGGATCGGTGTCAGGAAAAAGTCCACCAATGTCGCCTAATCCAGCAGCCCCCAAAAAAGCGTCGATCATGGCGTGGGCCAAAACATCGGCATCTGAATGGCCCAAAAGCCCGGTTGAATGCTCGATCTCGACCCCGCCAATAATCAACTTCCGCCCAGCAACCAGTCGGTGTACGTCATACCCCTGCCCAATGCGGAACTCAGGCATTTTTCAAAGCCTCTACCGCTTTTTTATAGTCAGGCTGGCCAAAAACGGCTGACCCGGCCACACAAGCGTCCATCCCGGCGTCAATCAGTTGGCGAGCGTTTTTAGGGCTAACCCCGCCGTCCACCTCAATGATTACGTCCAGACCCCGTTTGACGATCCACTGCTTGATCCGCTCGATTTTGGGTAAGATCGAGGGTAGGAAGCTTTGCCCCGAAAAGCCGGGGTTAACGGTCATCACCAAGACCAAATCTACATCGTCTAAGACCCATTCAATGGTTTCGGGTGCGGTACTAGGATTTAGCGAAACACCCGGGCGGCTGCCTCCTTCGCGAATTTGGGTTAAAAGCCGTTGCAAATGTAAGGTCGATTCGGCGTGAACCGTTAGCCAGTCTAAGGTCTTTAATTTCAAAAAGGAGTCGATAATCCGCTCGGGCTGGTGCACCATTAAATGGGCGTCAAACTCCAGGCCCGCTGGTTTAGGCAGATGGGCCAAGACGGGAGGGCCAAAGGTGATGTTAGGAGCAAATATCCCGTCCATCACGTCTAAATGCAGCCAATCGGCCCCGGCAGCATGGACATCAAGGACCTCTTGTCCCAGTTTGGCGCAATTGGCCGAGAGTAACGAGGGCGATACTTTTAACATAAGCTTCTGCTAACAAAAAAGATTAAGCCTGTCGCCTAAATAGGGCGGCAAAGGCACCGGAGCTACCCTTTTGGGGTAGGGTCATATGATAAGGCGCCGAGGCACCTGGTAACGCCACTTGTACAAACCCAGCTTGCCCCGCCAAAAAAGCTTGAGCCGTGCCTTCGTTTTCTTCAGGTTCTAAGGAACAGGTCGAATAAAGCAAGTGCCCGCCGGGCTTAAGCCCTTTAGCCAAGGCGTTTAAAATCTCTAATTGCCCCTGCTGATTCTGGAGAAACCCAGCGGCGCTACGATTCCATTTTATCTCGGGATGTTTGCCAATGGTCCCAGTGGCGCTACAGGGGACATCGGCCAAAATCAAATCCCAAGCACCCTCTAGCCTTTGGGCCTCCTTCTTTTCCAAATTAACTTTTAGCCCCAATCGGCCAAGGTTTTCCTCTAAACGTTGCATCCGCCCGGCTTTGGGTTCTGCGGCCCAAACCTCTTTGATTTCATCCCCAAAGCGCCAAAGTGCCTGGACTAGTTTGCCGCCAGGAGCGGCGCAAGCGTCTAAAAACCGGTCCTTTTTTAAGCCGTCCATCAGGGGGACAATCCCTTGGGCTGCCTGGTCTTGCACCAAAAAAAGACCCTTCTTATAGGCCTGGGTATCAAACAGTCCTTTTGGTTCTCGCACCACCACCCCCTCTTCGAGCGTGGCTTCGATTCCCTCTTTTTTAAGCACTGCTAAAAGTCCCTCGCAGCCCAAATCTGGGCGAGGCAACAACCACATTAAGGGCCATTGATTATTGGCCAGGGCGATTTGCTCTGCGGCCTTTTGGCCATACCGCTTTTGCCAACGCTCAAGCATCCAAAGCGGGTGACTGGTCTGCAAGGCTAATCCCGGCACCTGGGCTTCGAGTGCTTTTTGCTCGCGCTGGTAACGTCTCAAGCTAGCATTGATTACCCCTTTTAGAAAAGGCTTATCGAAGCGTAACATTAACTGTACGGTCTCGTTAATGGCGGCCCATTCGTCGATCCCTGTTTCTGGGTCAAGCTGCACTAGCCCTAACATAAGCGTTGCTTGGACCTCCAGATCAAGAGTGGAGAGTTCGCGTCCGGTGAGTTGGCAGGATAGGTGTAACAAGCGGTCTTTATGGCGCACCGCTTGCGCTAATAATAAGCGGTAAAGCCCCTGGTTTTTAGGCGGAAGATCGTCGCGAAAATGCACCTGGGCCGTTTTTAAAAAAACGATTAGGTCTTGGGCCGCCAGAAACCTGGGGTCTAGGGACGTTTTGGCCGGGCCACCGGATTTTGTTTTCGCCGGTTTACTTTTGTTATTTTTCATTATGGTTAGAGTAGGTTGGCCGCCAGTTCGGCTAGGCGGCTACGAACCCCCGAGAGCAGGGTGACGTGCCCGGCTATAGCTTGCGCTTGAAAACGCTCGATTAAATAGGTGAGCCCGTTGGAGTTGGGGTCTAGGTAGGGGTTGTCCACTTGGTAAGGGTCTCCGGTTAATATTAGTTTGGTGCCTTCTCCAGTGCGGGTGACAATGGTTTTGAGTTCGTGGGGTGTGAGGTTCTGGGCCTCATCAACAATCATGATCCGGTCAGGGATACTGCGACCCCTAATATAGGTCAAAGGTTCCAATTCGATCAGACCCTTTTCTAATAACCCCTCATGCCCTCGGGCTTTGGCACCGCTCGGTTGCAGGCCAGAAAGGTACTCTAGGTTATCCATTATCGGTTGCATCCAGGGGGCCAGTTTTTCTTCTATATCCCCCGGTAGATAACCCATGTCTCTTCCCATAGGAAAGATTGGGCGCGAAACCAAGATCTTTTGGTATTTGCCCCCTTTGATTAATAGTTCCATCGCCGCTGCCAGAGCCAGCAGGGTTTTGCCCGTTCCCGCTTTGCCTGCTAAGGTGACTATATGAACCTCTTCATCAAGAAGTAGGTCTAGGGCAGCAATCTGTTCTTGGTTTTTTGGATAAAGCCCATAAACCCCACGGTCGAGCGGTTTGACCCTTTTTAGGCGGCCTTTGTTTTCATGGTAGCGGTAAAGTTCGGGAACCCCATGGCGCTCTATGACTAAATTTTGATTGGGAAAACAGCGGATATGTTCCTTTTCGATATACCCTAATTTCTCCAACTGGTGGGCCTGCTGCTCATTCGGTTCCAGTTTTAACATTCCCTGGTAGAGGTCGATTCGTTGCCGCCCTTGTTCGTCGTGGCTTTTGACCTCCACCCCCAGGGCCGAGGCCCGGACTCGAAGATTGAGATCGTTGGTCACCAAGGTGACGGGTCGGCCTAGACGTTTCTGAATCGCCGCCGTCGCCAATAGCACCCGGTTCGAGCCTTTAAGTGGGTTGAGTCCCCCTTGGGGTTTAAGGCCTTCTTCCAGATCAACTAACAATACCGACCCGTTTTCCAAGGTGACCCCTTGGGTCAGACTGCCCTCTAAGCGGATTTTGTCCAGATATTGCGCCAACACACGGGCGTTGCGGCCTCGTTCGTTGTATTCCTTTTTAAACTGGTCCATCTCGTCTAAAACCGAGAGGGGCAAGATCAGCTTTGCGCCTGGATAATCAAAGAGCGCGTCTGGGTCTCCCAAAAGGACGTTGGTGTCGAGTACAAAGATTGATTGTTGATTCATATGCACACTTAACGGGCCTGGACAGATTTGAGGCAGGGTGGAATGATTCTGGCTTAGGTCACAGCATAGGACCGCGCAAACTTTTCGACAAGGACCGGCATGAAAGAATTTCGTCAAGCGGCCACATTAACCGCCATTAAAACGCCCTATTTGGCGGACGGAAAGTTTGATTTAGCCGCTTACGACCGATTGGTGGAGCGGCAGATCGAGGGTGGCATTGATGGACTGATAGTCGGGGGCACCACTGGCGAAGGCCATTTAATGGGATGGGATGAGCATATTATGCTAATCGCTCATACGGTCCACCGCTTTGGTAATCGGCTTTTAGTGGTGGGCAACACGGGCAGCAACAACACCCGCGAGGCGGTTAAAGCGACCAGCCAAGGATTTGCGGTGGGTATGGACGCAGCCCTCCAGATCAATCCCTACTATGGCAAAACCTCTCTCTCTGGATTAAGAAATCATTTCGGAAAGGTGCTAGAGCTAGGCCCTGCCGTGATTTACAACGTGCCAGGACGTACTGGGCAAGACCTAAATCCAGAATTGATCAAGGAACTGGCTAACCATCCCAATCTACTGGGTATCAAAGAATGCGCCGGGACCGAGCGGATAGCGCAATATGAGAAGCTTGGGATTTCTTGTTGGTCAGGTAACGACGACCAAGCCTTTACCGATCGGCACCAAGCTAAAAGCCATGGGGTGATTTCGGTAGCCAGTAATCTGCTGCCTAAGACGATGAAGCGTTTAATGACAAAGCCAGATGAGGCGCTTAATCAGCGGCTCCAGCCCTTTTTTAGCTGGCTGTTTTGCGAACCCAACCCGATTGCGCTGAACACGGCGACGGCGATGTTAGGGATGGCGGCTCCGGTCTTTAGGCTGCCCTATGTCCCTCTAAGCCTAGCCCAACGGCAGCAAGGCCTGTCTATCATGCGAGAGCTTAGTGACTTGGGCGAATTGGGCGAGGCGCGGCTTTTGGCAGACCGGGATTTTACCTGTTTATAGACTAACTTTGGGCGTGATAACCCATCTCTTGCATCAGCTCAGAAAGTTTGCGTTGTTGGATGGGTTTGACCAAGTAATACTCAGCCCCAGCCGAAAAGGCGCTCATTACATTGTGAGCGTCACCCAAGGCGGTCACCATCACGACCTTGGCCCCCTCTCCCTTATTAAGCCCGCGGACGGTCTCAGATTTTCGCAGCGCAGCCAGACAGTCGTGGCCGTTCATCTGGGGCATCATAATATCTAAAAAGATCACCTCGTAAGGCTCCCCTTTGTCCCATGCCAGATTAAACTGGTTAAGTCCAATCTGCCCGTCTTCGGCTAACTCAATAGCCCCAAAGGGTTTAACCAAGGCAAGGAGCAACTTGCGGTTGATCTCGTCGTCATCAACAATCAATATTTTCATCAAACCCTTTGGGATGCATGCATGAACAACAGGTTGAGTGTAACAAAGATTTTATTTTAAATCTACTGATTCAAAAATCATCCGACAACTTGAACCAAAAAACTCAACTTCTTTGGCGATGTTTTCCATTAGTTGAATACCCCGACCTTGGATCCGTAAGGGGCCTTCTTTTTCTATGCGTTTTTTTTCTACAGACAGATCAAAGCCCGGGCCCTGATCCGAGACTAAAAGATTTAGGCGGTTATTTTCGACCCATGCATCCACCCAAACCGGGAGATGTTCCGCATTTTTGTTGCCATGTTCGACCGCGTTCATCAGGGCTTCCTTGATTGCTACCGAGGTCATGGGCCAATCGAAATTAAGAGCCGAATTTTGATCCAAGTACGCCTTGATTTGTGCAACCTCAATCTGGGTTTGGTCCAGATTGCAGGGCATGAGGTGATGGTAGCCTTTCCTTGCTTCTAAGGGTTTGGCCTTAAATACCGCCAAGGTTAAATCGTCTTTGATCTCCATCGAGCGGGTCACAAAGTCCACGATCCCCTCTAACATTTCTACTGGGCTATCCCCTTTAAGGCTTAATTGGCCAATCAAGTCGTTGGGCACCGCCTCTAAAACCCCGTCGGTCGCCAAAATCAAGGAACTGCCCGGCTCCAGGTCGATCTTGCCTTGGTCAAACATTTCTAATTCAGGAAACATCCCTATTGGAATCCCACGCCAATTCAGGGACTGGCGGGTGCCATCTGGTTTGATTAAAAGCCCGTCAGGAATACCCGAGTTGGCCCAATGCAAGACCCTGGTCAAGGGATCCCAAAGGAGCACTAGAGCGCAAATGTAGCGTTTGTCCTCCTCAAACTGCGGGGTTTCAAAGAGTTTGTTGAGATAAACCAATAAATCAAACGGATGCGAGTGGGACCGCCAGACCCCTTTGACTAACCCAGCAAACCAACTGGCTGTGTAACCAGATTTAACATCATGTCCCGAGACATCGGCCAGGATTAATCCGTAACGCCCGTGTAGGCTAAAATGCTGGCTTAAAACTAGGTCGCCGCCAATCTTGCGAATCGACTTTTGCCAAACTGCCAACTGGTCGCCAGAGGCAGCCATTGAATCCTCAACGCTGACCTGACTTTTTAAAGAGCGCAGACTGTTAAAGTCATCAATCATCTCCTCGAAATTTCGTTGCTGTTGTAATTGTTTGCTGTGATGCTCAACAACCTCTGCAATTTTTTGTCGGTCAAAGGGATAGGCGATATAACGCTCAAAACGCGCAAGCCAAATCTCTTCGGCACCACAAAGGGTGCCTATAAGGGTTAGTGCTTGGGTGGGATATTGGTCCCTTATCAAATAGGTCAGCCGCCAATCGGTCTCCAGGTCGATCAAAATCAAATTAAACTGACTTTTTTCCACCGCTTCGAGCAAGACTTTCTCCCCCTCTAAAAACTGGCAGCTTAAATCTAATTCGTTAATGATCTTTTCTAAGAGAAAACGGTAAACCTGATTTTGGGTGTAAATACCCAAAGAAAAGGTTTTGGTGGAGGCTTGCTTGGGTTCCGACTCAGTTTGGGTCAGTTCGCCGACCAATTGGAACAAATTGATCACGTCGATTGGTTTGGGGAGGTAGTTATCGCAACCTGCCGCTAAACACAACTCTCTATCACCTCGCATTGCTAAGGCAGTCAGAGCCAAAATCGGGGTGCGTGTTTGTTGGTTTTCTTCTTCAAATTGCCTAATTCTTCGGGTCGCTTCGAAGCCGTCCATGATGGGCATGTTTATGTCCATCACCACCAGATCAAAGGAATCCTCCTTAAAACGCTCGACCGCCGCCTGTCCATCACAAGCCTCTACACAATTTGCATTGAGCCGTTTTAACATCTGCTTCAATAAGAGTCGGTTGTGAGGCAGGTCTTCGACAATTAAAACTTTGATTCCCTCGGTGCTTCCGATAACAGGTTGCTGCAAAGGGGTAAAAAAATTGGCCTTGGTTAATTCAGCGAGGGCCATTGATAACCGGCCTAGGAGGCCTGGATATAGATCTAGAAGTTCCTTATATTCCCGGTCATCCACTTGCATTCGGCGCCGTTTGAGCCCAAAAAACCGATCAACCCAATCCTCTAGTTCATGGGCTCCCAGGTGGCCTGCTTGTTGGCCAAAGGTCTCCCAAGGCCTTAATCCACCCTCAGGCGACTTTAGTAATTGAGAACCAAGGATTACCAATTGGGTTAACAATTCTTGGTAAAAAACTCGGTCCTTTTGGGCGTAACCCAGTCCCTTGTTGAGGTTTAAAACCTCGGGACGAAAGCCTTCGGGTCTGGGCTTGCGAAAGGTACGGGTGCGGTGCTGCTTGAAGAAACGCTCAAGTGCCAAGAGTCGAAGTTTTAAGATATCTTGGCATTTAACCACCTCATCTAAACCAGCTTTGAATAACTGGGGAGGGGTCTGGCTGGGGCTAGTCTCTATATAGAGTAGGTAGAGATAATATGGGAATTGGCGAAGCCGGAGAATACAGTTTTCAATCTCTGGTCCAACCACGCCCTTGATTAAGACAAGTTCTAGGTCAGGGTTGGACCCGGCCCAGTCTAAAAGAGTATCGCCGTCTTCAAAAAGCTCAACCTCGAAGCCCCAATCTGCCAGTTTGGCGGGGACCTCTGCTAGGTCGTTTTTTTTGGCTAAGAGCGCTAGCTTCATCGGCTAGTTTAAGAAAGGTCCAATTTTAAAACCTGGACCACCCGGGCTAAAAGGTCTTCGTGGGTGAACGGTTTGGTCAGATAGTGCCGTATCCCGGCGCGAATGGCTTTTAACATCGAGTCCTTTCGGTCCTCGGCAGTTAACATAATTACTGGGATGTTAGTATATTGCGGATTGTCTCGTAAGCTTAAAAATAGATCGAAACCATCCATGCCGGGCATATGCCAGTCGAGGATTAACAGGTCCACCGAGGTTACCTTAAGCACCGCCATGGCCTCTTCGGCATTTCCGGCTTCTAAGATATTAAACTGTAAAATGTTCAAGGCTTCGTGAACGATTCGCCTTAAAGACGAGCTATCATCAATGATCAAGATGGTTTTCATATTATCCCTTTTTGATCACTTCGTAATACAAGCCATTACCATGCGAACGGTTGGCAAAGGGCGCGTTTAATGAAAACAAAGATTCAGTGGCCCCTAAAAGCATAATCCCGCCAGGGCAAAGCTGTTTGGCGATTTTTTCAAAAAGTTGTTCTTTGAAATCTTTAGCGAAATAAATGGCCACATTTCGGCAAAACACCAAGTCAAAGATACCTAAGGGAGAAAAATTGTCCATTAAGTTAAAATGTTTAAACTCAACTCTATCACGAATTGACTGTTTAAGTTGAAAGGTTCCGCCTTGGGATTCAAAAAAACGGTCCCTGCGCTCTTGGGAAAGTCCGCGGCTGATAGTAAAGCTGTCGTAGCGGGCGGCGCGGCCTAAAAAGATGGCTGCTGTCGAAATATCGGTGCCGAGGATTTCAAATCGTTCTGCTAGCGAGGGTACGGCCAGTTTCTCACATTCTTCTTGGATCAACATGGCCAAACTGTAACCCTCTTGCCCTGTTGAACTGGCAGCAGACCAGACCCTGATTTTAGGTTGCCCTGCTTCAAGTTGTTTAAAAAACTTGGGCAATAATACCTCGCGCAAGGTGTTCCAGCAGGAATCGTCGCGAAACCAAAGGGTTTCGTTGGTGGTCATCAGGTCCACAACTCTTGGCAGGAGTTCAGGCTCAGCAATAATCGCTCGGTGAAACTCGCTAAAGTCAGCGGCCCCAATCTCTATGGCCAATTCAGTCAAGCGGGTCTCGACAAGGTAGTCTTGGTCCGGCTTAAGCTCGATCCCGCAAACACTGACCAGGAGGTCCCGTATCTTTAAAAATTCTTTTTGTGATAAGGGTTTAATAGCGTTCATGAACCCTTTAGCGGTATTGATTGGCCAGCTGGACCAGACGATCCCCTATTTTCTCTAAAGGCAAGACCTCGTCGGCAATCCCCGCTTCGCTAACACTGCCAGGCATACCCCAAACCACAGAGGTCGCTTGATCTTGGATCAAACAATAGGTACCTCGTTGTTTTAGCAATTTGACCCCTTCGGTGCCATCTCGACCCATTCCCGTCATCACTACTGAAAGCGCATGGACCCCGTCCAGGCCAGCTACGGATTCAAATAAAACGTCAACCGCAGGTTTGCAGTGATTAACCGGGGGGCCATCGTTTAAGGCGATGCGAAATCCGCCAGCCGCCTTGTTTATCGTCATATGTATCCCGCCAGGAGCAATATACACCTCGCCTGGGTGCAATCGGTCCCCCTCTTGGGCTTCTTTAATGGACATCGGGCTGATTTGATCCAACCGTTCTGCCAAGCTAGCGGTAAACATAGGGGGCATATGTTGAACAATCAAAACCGGGCAAGGAAATTTGCTTTTGATCGAGCCAAACAGGGCGTTTAAGGCGTTAGGGCCTCCTGTGGATATGCCAATCAGAATTAAATCAATTGCCCTACCCACCCCTTTATCAGGACTTAGGACGGGTTTGAGAGGGGCCGTTACTCTGAGTGTTTCTTTGGTTTCGCCATAAACCATCTCCCGCACTAGATCCACCAGGGGAGTCAGCGCTTCAACCAATTGTTTGAGGCTTTCTTCCATCGCCCCGCCTTGGGGCTTAGCCACAAAGGTGAGCGCTCCTGCCGCCAGCGAATCCAGGGTCGCTTGGGCCATTTCTTTATCAATCCCCGAGACCATTACTACATGGATATTCGGGAAATCCTGTTTAATCAGCCGCAATGTTTGGATCCCGTCCAGATCGGGCATCATCACATCTAAGAAAATCAGGTCTGGCTTGGTCGAAGGGATTTTCATTAAGGCAGCTCGGCCCGAGGCGGCGCTTGTGACCAACTCGGTACCTGGGACCATCTCCACAACCTTAGACATGATCTGGCGATAGGTAATGGTGTCGTCAACCACCATAATTTTGACGTTACTGGCCATGATCTAAATTAATAATAGGTTAATGAACGCTGTCGTCAGATGGAATACACATCTTAGCAAGATTGCTCATCTCTAAAACAATGATCAGCTTTTTGCCCTGCTGAATAATCCCAGAGACAAAATCCTTTTTGTTAATCGAGAGATTGGGTGGAGCCGGTCGTATGTCTTCGGGTTCGATCTCGATTACATCGCCAATTCGGTCAATCACAATGGCCAAGGTGTCTTTGGACATATGGACCTCGCCGATCAGGTCATTTTTGTATAGGTCTTCTAACTCACCCTGGTTTTTTAAAATAATCAACCGCCGGTCTGCGGGGTCAGCTGAAGATTTTTGATTTAAAAAGACCCCAGGGTCCATAACCGTGACCACCTGCCCTCGCAAGTTCATCAGCCCCAAAATAAATTCTGGCGACATGGGAACATCTGTGATCTCCTGGATCTTACCGATCTCTTTGGTATAGAGAATATCGACACCAAAAATTTCGTCACCAATATGAAACGTGGCCACCTGTGGCATTGTGCCTCCCTATCATTGGATAAATCGATTAACAGTCTGGAGCATTTTTTCTTTGTCCAGCTTGATCATCCATTCGTTAAACCCTGCCTTTTTGCCTTCGGCAATCAGTTTTTCGTCGTCTAAGCTGGTTAAGGCGATAACCGGTAGGTCATTGTATTTAGGATCGGCTCTAAGCGCGCGGATAACGTCAAACCCGTCCATCACCGGCATCTCAATATCGCATAGGACCACATCGTAGTCACCCCGCTCAATCGCTTCTAGGCCGACCTTGCCGTTTTCCTCGACATCCACCACGAAGCCCACGCTGGTCAAATATTCGCGGACGATGGTTTGGAAAAGAGGGGTGTCTTCGATCACTAAAATTTTGGAGGTTTTGGTCTGGTCCTCCCTAAAGTGGACCCGGTGAAGTGCATCGGGCTCGCCCTGTTCTAGGATCGAGTAGAGGTCTAAAATTAAAGTGATTTTTCCATCGATCAGGGTGCTACCTAAGATCCCTGGCCCATGAATGGCCCCTTCGGCAATGTCGATCAACATGGTTTTGGTATCCACCACTTGGTTGATCATAATACCCACCGGCATATGTGTTTCCTTGGGGATAATAATGTTGGCCTTTTCGCCGCGATTTGCGGGTTTTTGTACGGTCAGATAATCAGAAAGATGCAAAATCCTCATCTGCTCGCCCCGGTATTCGAGGTAATCCTTGCCACCAACCACTTGAATTCGCTTAAGGTCAATCTCGTCCACTCGTTGAATCAAGGGGATGGTAATGGCGAACTGTTCGTCGGTGCCATTGTCGAAAATCAAAAGCGACTGCGCTTCTTCGACCGACTTCTTGACTAACTCTAAGGACTTGTTCCGGCTTTTTCCCTCGGTTAGACTCAATTGGTTTTTTTGGACAAAACCCAAGGTGTCAATAATCATGGCCACCGTACCATCACCTAAAATCGTTGCGCCTGAGAAAAAGCTCAAATGTTTGAGGTATTCAGGCATGGGCTTAACCACAATCTCTTCGGAGCCCACAATAGCGTCAACTACCACCCCAACCTTGTTGATCCCAACCGAAATAATCAATACGCGCACCGCTTCTTTGCGTTTGGTCTCGGCGCCCTCAACACTGGTATTGTAATAAATCGACTGGTCCTCTTCGGTTTCTAAATGGCTACGACCTTGGCGAACGACTTTGCGGTTGTTGAGTTTTCGCAAATAAGCTCGGTAAGCCTTGTGCCCGACCGATTCCTCGATACCCAACCCTTCGGCCAAGGATATCAAGGGGAGCAAATCCCCCCGAAGTTTAAGAACTTCACGGTCTTGCACATAACCCAACATTTCTTGGTAATCTTCAGGTTTAAGCATAACCAATTCTTCTAGGTTCACTTGGGGAATCGCAAACCTTTGGCCTTCGGACTGGACAATCAAACAGCTAACAATTGCCATGGTCAAAGGCAGGGTCAGCTTGATCGTAGTGCCTTGACCCACAACTGAATCAAGGCGCACAGAGCCACCGATTTGCTCGATGTTGCTGCGTACCACGTCCATCCCTACTCCTCGGCCTGACACACTCGAAACCGTGGTCGCAGTCGAGAACCCTGGTAAAAAAATCAGGTTGGCCTTTTCTCGCTCTGAAAGCGCGGCCAGTTCCTCTTCGGTCATCAGTCCTTTTTTGTGGACTGCGGCCGCGATTTTGTCAGGGTCAATCCCGCCGCCATCGTCTTTGATCTCAATAATCACTTGGCCCGACTCGTGGTAGGCCTTGAGCAGCAACTTGCCTTGAGGGGGTTTGCCCGCTTTTTTGCGTACCGCCGGCAGCTCGATCCCGTGGTCGGCGGTGTTGCGGATCATGTGGGTCAAGGGGTCTGAAAGGGCCTCTAGTACGGTTTTATCCAATTCAACTTCGTCCCCTTCGGTGACCAAATTAATGTCTTTACCTAGGCTTCGACCTAGTTCGCGTACTAAGCGGGGGAACTTGCCGAAAACGGTTTGTACCGCTTGCATCCGGGTGTTAAGAATCTCTTCTTGCAACTCGGTAGTAACCATGTTCAGGCTTTGCAAAATGGTCATCAACCCAGGAGTCCGCTTCGCTTCCTTTTCTCCGGTTTGCAAGAGTTGGTTACGGACTAAAACCAATTCGCCAGCTAAATCGACCAGTTTGTTTAATTTAGCCACCCCAACCCGGATCGACTCGTCGCCTTTGAGTTTTTTATTGTCCATCCCCTTGGCCGAAGCCACCGCTGGGGGCCCCGCCTTGAGGGTGGGTAGGCTGGCAGAGGCCGCTTCTTCCTGCTCTTCGTCGGGTTCTGGATCAGGTTCGGGTTCGGGCGCAGCAACAGGAGCCGCTTTGGGAGTCGGCTTCGCGGCGGCAGGTTTGGTTGCGGGTTTTGCCGGACCAGCAGGTAAATTGATGGCTAACTTGCCATCAGCGATTTCTTCGGGTTTGAGATAACGGATTTGTGATTCGGTAATCGCTAACCCTTCAGCGGCAATCGCCGGCTCCATGATCGAAGCAAATACAAAAATAAAACGCAGATCCTCATCTGCTTCGCCTTCGCCTAAAGCCTCGGCATCGTCCACGTCCAGATAGGAATCTACAAAGCGTCCTAACTCTTCTAAATCGCAGATAAATTGATAAGGGGTCTTGCCTTTGGACATGATGTCCTGGTTGAGGAAGACACTCACCACATAGAGGTTCATCCCGTTTTGTTGAGCCAGTTCGATCTCATTTTTGGGGATCAAAAACTCTGTTTTTTTAACGGACTCTGCCGCAGGCTCAGCCGGTTCGGCAGCAGCAACAGCTTCAGGCTTTGGGGCTGGCGGTTTAGCGGGTGCAGCGGCTTTGGATGTTGCGGGCTTAGGGGGCTCGGGCGCAGCTTGATTGCCTGAAACTTCAAGCAAAGATTCGATTAATTGTTTTTCTTGGGTGCAATCGACCTTGTTGGAGTTTTGGACGTCATCGACCATCTGGTTGAGTTTGTCCAAGCCGGAAAGCAAGCCGTCAATGTGACCACGACCCATCACAATCTGGCCGTTACGCGCACGGCTCATCAGGTTTTCCATCACATGGGCCATGCCCGAGAGGGATTCCAAACCAAAAAAGCCTGCTCCACCCTTGATAGAGTGGACGCTGCGAAACAATCGGTTGATCGTGTCCATATCCGAGGGTTCGGACTCTAGGATCAAGAGATCCGGCTCGATGGTGGACATATGCTCTTTTGCTTCTTCAAGGAAGCCCAATAACATATCGTCGTCGTTCATCATAGGGCCTCCACCGTAAACTGCTCGTCTAATCTAAAGAGTTGTAAAACTTTTATTATCGATGAATTACAGCCGATTACCTTAAACCCTTTGGAGGTCGCCTTGGTTTTTTTAAAAAGCCCCACAATTAGGTTAATGCCTATAGAATCCAGGGTCTCTACCTGGTGGCAATCGAAAATTAGTTCTTTCCAGTCTGAATCTGCATCTAATTTTTCGATTAAGCTTTCGCGCATAGTTGGCACGTTCGAAGCGATAATCTCTTGCTCGGGAATGCAGATTAGGCGTTCTTGATCGGATTGAAAACGAATCATCTTAACCTATTAAGAGGTAGTTTGGTGAAAGCAACGGCGAGGGCTTTTTTTACTCCCTCCAAAGCAATCGCATAATTTTTATCGGATTGGGGCCAATAGGTACAGTAAAAAAGCCTTGTCGATGATCTGGAACGCTAGCTAGTTTATGTTGGTCGTGCAGACTAAGCCTAGTTAAAAGATTACAAAACCTTTGCGGACCTCTAATGCCCTTCTCTGCCTCGATTGCCAGCCCCCCCATTGCCGTAACTTTAGGCGACGCTGCCGGAATTGGACCTGAAACTATTCTCAAAGCTTTGCCGGGGGTGCCGGGGGTGGTGGTGATCGGAGGGGGGCAGGTGCTGTCGGACTTGGCTTACCAACTGGGTCTCAAGGTTGATCTACGCTACCTAAACGAACCCGAAGACCTGCCTCAAACCAACGATTCAGCCATTTATGTACTCGATCGGTTTGAGTTGGATAAAAAGAATTTTGTAATGGGGCAGCCCCACCAAGGGGCGGGAGAGTTGGCCTTTTGTTGTATAGTTGAAGCGGTTAAATTGGCCCAAGCAGGACGAGTAAAGGCGTTGGTGACCGCGCCGATCTGCAAGGAATCGCTTCATTTAGCTGGTCATCCCTTCGATGGACACACTGGGCTTTTGGCCGAATTAACAGGCACCAAAGACTACCGGATGACCTTCTCGACCAAGGAATTGCGGATTATTCACGTTACCGCCCATATGGCTTTGGCCGAGGCTTGTAAGAAGATAACCCAAGAACGGGTTTTTTCAACCATCCAGATTGGGCGCAATCATTTAATCGCATTAGGAATCGAAAACCCTCGAATCGCTGTTTGCGGCCTTAACCCTCACGCAGGCGAGGCGGGCATTTTTGGTCGGGAAGAAATCGAAATAATCAATCCCGCCCTCGCTCAAGCTCAAGCCTTAGGCTGGGATTGCAAAGGGCCCATTCCGGGGGATGTAGTTTTTATTCAGGGATTTAAAGGTCAGTACGACCTAATTGTGGCTATGTACCATGATCAAGGACATATCCCAGGCAAGCTGGTAGCCTTTGACCGGGGGGTTAACGTCACCGTGGGGCTGCCCTTTGTGCGTTGCAGCCCAGATCACGGGACTGCTTTTGACATTGCCGGTAAAGGGCTTGCCAAGGAAGGCAACCTCCTGGAAGCTTTGGCCTACGCCCGACTACTACTTAGATAAAAACCTTTTAGGTATTTGGGGCAATCATGCCCAACTTCAAAATAACCCAATGGAAGCTTGGACACCGCCAAAATTGGTCGCTTGGATCAGGGGGGAATTAGAGCGTCGGAAGATGTCAACCAACCCCCGCCTAGAGGCGGAATGGTTGGTAGCCAAGGGGTTGGGGATTGATCGCTTGAATATCTATCTGAATCACGATCAAATCTTAAGTGAAGAAGAACGCGCCCAGGTCCGCGAACTGGTGCGCCGCCGCCTAGAGCGGGAGCCTTTGCCTTATATCTTAGGCAAGGCCCATTTTTGGACCTTGGAATTGAATATAGTCCCTGGGGTGCTCTGCCCGCGTCCTGACAGTGAAACCTTGGTCGAGGCCTTGCTAGAACATTTGCCCAAGGAAGGCCCCCTTAAAATGGCCGAGTTGGGCACTGGCACTGGCGCTTTGGCAATAGCCCTGGCTTTAGAACGCCCTTTAAGCAATATTTGGGCTGCCGAGATTAGCCCAATTGCATTTGCCTGTGCAAAAAGCAATGTTGACACCTACCTTGAGGAATTGGAAAAACAAGGCAGTCAGGTCAGAGTCTGTTTGACCGATGGCTTGGATCAGGCCGAGGGGCCGTTGGACGTAATTTTTTCGAACCCACCCTATATCGCGCCCGAAGTGATTCAAACCCTCGAACCTGAGGTCCGGCTTTTTGAACCCATGGAAGCCTTAGACGGAGGGGCGCAGGGGCTGGAGTTTTACCCCCGCCTGTTTGCTTGGGGGGAGCGGTTTTTAAATCGGGGCGGGTTATTAGCCTTTGAATTGGGATATGATCAAAAATCGGCCATTTTGGACTTAAAACCCCAAGTCTTTGAGACCTTGGCTGCTCATAAAGATTTAGCCGGACATGACCGGGTATTGGTTTTCAAGCGAGTATAACTATGACCAATTTTTCTCCCCATTACCAAAGTCTATTGACCCGGTTTGAGACCTACTTAGAACGGGCCTTTCCCCATCTGGCTCCAGAAGTAGCAATTTTAGAGGAATCGGTGCGTTATTCGCTGCTCGCTGGCGGCAAACGACTGAGGCCGATTTTGCTACTTTGTGTGGTTGAGGCGGGCCAGGGCGAGATTGACAACGCCCTTCCCTTTGCGGCGGCGGTGGAGTTTATCCATTGTTATTCCCTAATCCACGACGACCTCCCCTGTATGGACGACGACGACCTCCGCCGGGGTAAGCCCACTAACCACATCAAATTTGGTGAAGATATTGCCCTCTTGGCGGGCGACGCTCTTTTAAGCGAAGCCTTCCACCTGATTTCAGCCCCTGAACGACTCAAGGATTATCCAGCAGAGCGGCTTTTAGCGGCAATCCATTGTTTAGCCAAAAAGGCGGGCAATTTTGGGATGGTTGCCGGACAGGTGGCTGATATTGGTGCCGCCCAAAGTCGAGGGAGTAAGGAACTACTAGAATTTATCCATCACCACAAAACCGGCCAACTGATCGTTGCTAGTTTGGAAATGGGGGCGATTTTAGCGGGGTTGAATGATCACGCAAGAGACGCAATTTGCCACTTTGGTGAGGCCTTGGGCCGCTGTTTTCAGATCCAAGACGATATTTTAGACGAAACTGGCGACCCAACCAAGCTGGGAAAGCCCGTGGGGAGCGACCAGAAAAACCAAAAGCTGACCTACCCCAGTCTGTTTGGACTCGAAGAATCGGCCCGCTTGGCCGAAGAGGCGTACCAGGAAGCTTTGACCTATCTGGCGAAAACCGGTCTGCCTCAAGAGCCCCTTCAGGCGCTGGCAGACTTTGTATTAAAACGCCGTCACTGACCTAAGGCTTCACCTTGGCCTAGCTCCAGATCGAGTACCACCAGTTTGAGTTGGTGGTCATCGGTTTTAGCCAAAATTTCTTTGGGGATCTCCAGTCCGTTTAGTTGGAACCAATGGGGATAACTCAAATTTAACCCCTGCCCGTTTTGGAGGAACTGTTCAGTTTGGGGTTTGGTGGGGTCCTGGGAGGCCAACCGGCGGCCTAGAAAGAGGGCTTTGATTTGAGCAGGTTCGAGCCCAATCAAAGGGAACCGTGCCCCGGCTTCTTCCAGGCTTAAACGCTCTTTTTTCCCAGTGGTGCCCTCTTGGAGTAAAACCCCTTGGGGGCTTCGCTCCAAATACAGCACCAAGCCCGCCAAACTATGCGAGAGTTCGACCCGCACCCGGGTTTGATCCGCCCAAATCTGGGCATCGCCACTTTGGGACTGGTCAGGCCCCTTCCAGCCAAAACGGCAGCGGACCCATAAAGATTGCGAGATGGTTTGGGGGTTCCAGGCCTGTAGCTCCTGGTCGGGAGACTCGGGGCGGAAATTACCGCTCCGCCCGCAAGCGGCAGCAAACACCAAACCCAAAAGCAGCCAGCGTTTAGCGGGGCCCATAGATACTTTGGTAGAGGTAGTAAGATTTAAGTACCCGCTTCACGTAATTTTTGGTTTCGTTAAAGCTGATCATTTCCACAAATAAATCCATGTCTTCGGGGCCTTCAAGCTTTAATTTCCACCGGTTTACATTACTCGCGCCCCCGTTATAAGCGGCTAAGGTATAGTAGAGATTGCCTTCAAACCGTTTTGAAAGATCATTTAGGTAGATCGTGCCTAGTCTAAGATTGAGGTCTGGGTCGATTAGTTGGCTAGTGCTGACCCGAATCCGTTTACTACGGCCCACAAAACGAGCGGTCTTGGGCATTAATTGGAGCAGGCCTATCGCACCAGCAAACGATTTGACGTAAGGCCTAAACCGAGATTCCTCGCGCATCACCGCGTAAACCAACATCTCAGAAACACGGGCCTCTTCGGCATACCTGGTCACCTGCGATTGGAAGGCTTGGGGGTATAATAGGGGCAGAATATGGTGGTTGCCATAATAGGTGTCACCTAATAGGTGGTCTTGGTGCTGCGAAACCAACTGATGTAATAGATAAAAGCGGTCTGCCGCTGCTAATAAACCCCTTAGTTCGTCAAAATAGGTAAGGTCTTTTAGCTTGGCTTCCTCTTCGAAAACAATCGAATCCGCCAACCTTTGTTCGTCAAGATCATATAAAAGCCGTAGCATTTCAAAATATTCAGACTCTTCTACTTGAAGCGGTCGGCGCTTAAATTGAAATTCAGGGTCAGGATGTCCAGGCAAAGATTGCCCGTTGTTATTAGCCAAGCTCCTGGCCTTTAAACCATAAAAGGTTAATGGATACCGATGGTAACAGTCTTGGAGTGACCCCTCTATATAAAGTTCAAGCTTGTATCCCCAGTAGCAAAATCGCGCACCCTCTTCGATGTCTTTAAACGAGTATCGCTCCGCCCAAGCAGCAATCTTTTTCAGATTGGCCCGATGGCCAATCTGTTGATTTACTAAAAATAGTTTCCACTGCAAATCAGAAACTTGCTCAGTTTTAAACCCCTTCGTGTCCACCAAGGCAAGTTGCTCGAATGCCTCTTTCCAGGAACTTTGCCCAAAATAATAACTTCCTAACTTAAAACGAGCCTGATGGACCAAATCCTGGTAACCAGCTTTATCCAGCACTTTTATTGCGGCCAAGGCTTCTATTTCTCGGCCCAAGGATAAATTGAACTTAACCGCTAAAAATGAAAGCTCACCTTCTGAAAAATCAAAGAGCAAGGCCGATGCGGGATCGCTGATTTTTTGCAAACCTTCCGAATACTTGCGAGCAGAAAAATAGCTGTCAAAATAGAGGTCGCGTAGGGTCAGGAAGGTAGGCCGGTCCCCCTCTTTGTAATAGCGCAGATAAAGAGGCACCGCTTCGCGAAGGTAGGTGTAGTTGCGGAAACGGTATTGGGCTTGGAAGTGGCGGGCTATGGTGTCCTTATAGCGGATCATAGTCCCGCGGATGAAGTCGAACCGCTTTTTAAGGTTTAAATCCAACTTGGTGTAATCGGCAGTCTCGAACAACTTTATCAAGGCCCAATTGTTTTTTGGGTCAGTCGGTGATAACGTGCTTAAGTAAAGCTGCAAAAAGGCACTGTTACTTTGGAGGTCTTCGAAGCGCTCGAAAATGGATTCAAGCTTGGTTTTTAAGGCGTCCGAAGGGGGAATGTTCTTAAAACCCCGGCTTAAAAGCAGAGCCAACCGATTGATCAAAAATGGATTTTTAATGTCCTTTGGAAATCCAACAGCTATGTCTAAAAGAGACTGGCTGTCTTTGTTTAGGGCGTAAAATTCCATCCGTTCCCAAAGTACCACTTGGCGAAGGGGACCCTTAAATTGCTGGTTCATCTGGCGCAGCGCGTTCAGGGATTTGGTTTGATCCCCAAGTTTTTGCTGGGTTTTAAAATAGAGGTAAAGCTCGGTCGGGTTTGAATCTGCGTCTTGGGTACCTAAGCTGGCCAGGGCGGCGCTATAGTTTTGGGCTTGATATTGCTCAACCGATTGATTGACCTCGGTCGAGCCAATCACCAAACTAGGGGCAAAGGCTAACAATATTAAAAGGGCTAAGATTCTAGGCATGTATTCCAAACGAATCAAACATTCGGTAGCGATGTTGGAGCAGGCAGCCAAAAAGGCTGTACTGGCATTGGAGACCGGAGAAGGTCTGTATTATAACCAGTCCAACCCCCAGAGCCCCTTTGTCAAGCGAGGTCAACCCCCTATTTCTAAACAAGCTAATTTGGGGCCAAACTCCTTGGGTTCGGACCAAACCGGGTATAATCTTTGGCCCAATAACCGCCAAGCCTCTTTCGCTAAGCGTGGTCTGGCCGCACCCACTAAGGCCAAACCAGGAATTGAGCCGCAAATAAAAACCCCTCAAAAGCTCTTGGGTAACCCCTCGGTCTTGGAAGCCTACCTCAAACGGGTGATTTATGAAAGCCTAAGCATGATGGTCGCCAAACCGCCCAATCCGCAAGGGGTTAGGGAGTTGGTGAGAGAAATGGAACAAATTTGCCGAGACGAAGGTGTTGATATTCCACATATTCGTGCCTTTAACGGGCTGGACCGACTAGAACAATTTCAACAACTTTTGGTTGGCCTTTTTGAGGGGGACTCACCCTACCGTTTTGAACTTACCGCCGCCGCCTTCAAGGAAATGCTGAGACTCTTAGAGACAAAATAAAATCGAAGCCAAAAAAAAAGCCCGCCAAGTTGCCTTGACGGGCCTGATCTTTAGACCCAGAGGGTTTAAGCCTCTTCGCCTTTTGCTTTAGCCGCTTCTTCAGTCACTTCAACCGCTTCCTCAACCTTGGCCTTCTTGGTGCTGGCCTTGGCAGGGGCTTCCTGCTGGGTTTCCTTTAAAGCTTCGGTTACCTCTTCGCGGACTTCCGACTTAGGAGCCTTGGCCGAAACTTCTTCGGCTTTGTCAAATCCGATCAATTGGATCAGCGCCATTTGGGTATTGTCTCCCAAGCGGTTGCCCAATTTGTAGATCCGAGTATATCCACCTTGCCGCTGAGCAAAGGCTGGGCCCCACTCTTCAAACAAGCGCCGATATGACTCTTTGTTGTTAAGAAACGACATTACTTGCCTTTTAGCATGCAAATCGCCCCCTTCGGTGGCTTCACTTCTCTTGGCCAAACCGATCATCTTATCAGCTAATTTACGCATTTCTTTGGCCCGGGTCACGGTCGTTTTAATCTGACCGTGTTCCAATAGGCTAGTAACTAGATTGCGCATCATCGCTTTACGATGGCTGGAGGTTACCCCCAGTCGCTTTCCTGCCTTTAGGTGTCTCATATCGCGTTAGTGTCTATGCTTCGACCTTGGGTTTTTCGTAATTGTCCAACTTCATGCCCAGGGTCAAGCCCATTGAAGCCAGGACCGTTTTGATCTCTTGCAAGGACTTGCGGCCAAAGTTTTTGGTTTTTAACATTTCGGCTTCAGTCTTTTGGACCAAGTCGCCGATGGTTTCGATCTTTGCGTTTTGTAGGCAATTGATCGAGCGAACCGACAGCTCCAACTCATTTACCGAGCGATAGAGATGCGGATTTTCGTATGATTTTTCCTCTTCGGCAACCACTTCTACAATCGGTTGGATCGAGTCTTCATCGAAGTTGATAAAGGGGTTTAAATATTCCTTTAAAATCTTCGCGCCGTAAGCCACGGCATCGTCAGGGGCTACCCCGCCGTTGGTCCAAAGCTCAAAAATCAATTTGTCATAGTCCGTCTTTTGGCCTACACGAGTGTTGGTCACTTCGTAGTTAACCCGAGAGATAGGACTGTGGTTAGAATCCAAGAAGATGGTACCAATTGGCAAATCACCATCATGGTTTTCTTCAGCCGAAATAAACCCCCGGTTCAGCTTAGAATAGAGGGTCATCTCTAAGGTCGCCCCTTTGTCCAAATGACAAATCACTTGGTCAGGGTTCATGATCTCAGCTTTAGAAAAGGTGGAAATGTCCCCAGCGGTAACAATAGCCGGACCTTCAGCGATTAATTCCATGGCCAAGTTGTCTTCCGTGAATTGCTTCAACTGGAGTTGCTTGACGTTAAGAACAATCTGCAAAACATCTTCCCGAATGCCCTTGATGGTTTCAAATTCGTGGCTGACACCCTCGATCTTGATACCAAAAACAGCCGAGCCCCGAAGCGAAGAAAGCAAACAGCGGCGAAGGGCATGGCCGATAGTCAGGCCAAACCCTTTGTGCATCGGCTCTAGGGTGTACTTCCCGTAATAAACGTCCTGTTCCGAACGGGTGACTTGAATCGTTTCGGGGATCTCCAACCCTTCCCAGTTTTTTTGAAACTGTACTTCCGACCTGTTTTCTTCCACCGAAATTACCTGGAATAAAGTTCGACAATCAGCTGTTCTTGGATGGGAACCGCAATTTGTTCACGAGAGGGGTTATCCACCACCTTTCCCGAAAGCGTCTTGTGATCCACCGACAACCAAACGGGCACCAAACCCTTGCGGGCGGCAGCCTCACCAGCTTGAGCAATGGAGGCAATGTTTTTACTTTTTTCCCGAATGGTCAGTACATCGTCTTTTTTGACCATCGCCGAAGGGATGTTACATTTCTCACCGTTAACCATAACATGGCTGTGTTTAACCAGCTGGCGTGCCTCTGCAAGGCTGCGCGCAAAACCCATGCGGAAAACGGTATTGTCCAAGCGCCGCTCTAAAAGGATCAACAGGTTTTCACCAGTCTTACCCTTGATGTGAGAAGCCTTTTCATAGGTTAAGCGAAACTGCTTTTCCAAAAGCCCATAAAGGCGCTTGACCTTTTGCTTTTCACGCAACTGAATCCCATATTCGGAATGCTTAGCCCTTCTGGCGTTGGGGCCGTGCTGGCCCGGAGCGTAAGGTTTTTTGTCGACTGCGCATTTGTCCGAATAACAGCGGTCACCCTTTAAAAAGAGTTTCACCCGCTCTCGGCGGCAGAGTTTGCAGACGGCGTCTCGATACCTAGCCACGATTCTCCTTTAGATTCCTTTTAGATTCTTCTTCGTTTGGGCGGTCGGCAGCCGTTGTGCGGCACCGGGGTAATGTCTTTGATCCGGTTTACTTTGATCCCCGAATTCGCCACAGCCCGTAGCGCCGACTCACGACCCGATCCAGGGCCCTTAATCACAATGTCACAGGCCTTAAGCCCGTTTTCCATCCCTTTTTTGATAGCATCTTCACCCACTAAACGAGCAGCGTAGGGGGTGGATTTTCGGCTTCCCTTAAATCCATGTAGGCCCGTTGAGGACCACGCCACTACGTTACCCGAGGGGTCGGTAACACTAACAATGGTATTGTTGAAGGTCGCGTTGATATATACAATACCCTGGGCGATATTTTTCTTTTCCTTCTTTTTCGCCCCTTTGCGCTTTACTGCTTTGGCCATGGCTTATTTCTTGTTGGCGATTTGAATGCGTTTGGGCCCCTTGCGGGTCCGAGCATTGGTCTTGGTACGCTGGCCGCGAGCGGGTAACCCGGCGCGGTGCCGCAAGCCGCGGTAGCAGCCGAGGTCTTTAAGCCGCTTAATGGCCATGTTCACCTCGCGCCGCAAATCACCCTCAACGGTCAAACCTTGGATGAGCTGGCGAATCTTGGAAACATCTTCTTCAGATAGATCCTTAACGCGGGTATCTTTGTTAACACCTGCCTGATCCAACAATTTTACAGAAGAGGTACGACCAATCCCGTGGATGTAGGTCAGGCCAATTTCGACCCGTTTATTCAAGGGCAAGTCGATCCCTGCGATGCGTGCCATGCTGTTATCCTTGACGTTGTTTGTGCTTCGGGTTCTCGCAGATCACCCGAAGGATCCCTTTGCGTTTTACCATCTTGCATTTAGAGCAGATGGGCTTTACCGATGCTCGAACTTTCATATTGCCTCTCCGTCGGGCTAGGCCCGAAATGACTCAAACTAGCCTGACGGCCTATTTATTCCGATATATGATCCGCCCGCGGGTCAGATCGTATGGTGAAATCTCAACGGTAACTTTGTCGCCCGGTAGGATTCGGATATAATTCATCCTCATCTTTCCCGAGATATGGGCCAAAAGCACATGCTTGTTATCGAGTTCTACCCGAAACATCGCATTGGGTAAGGCTTCTAACACCTTCCCTTCCATTTCAATCTGGTCTGCTTTGGACAATGTTCCTCTCGGCGGTCGGCAACTTTCAAAATGTAATTCGTAAGGCTACCCGTCGATTACTGTTTTGGCAACCGTTTTTTTTAATGCCCTAAGGCGTTTAAGATTCTCAACGAAATTTCGTCAATATCCCCTTCTGCATGAACCGACGCCAGCCTACCGTCCTTGGCATAATACTGGGCCAAGGGAGCTGTTTGATTGTGATACGCCTCTAGGCGCACTCGAATACTTTTTTCTTGATCGTCGGGCCGTTGGGCCAGGGGTGCGCCGTCTTTGTCGCAAAACCCAGGCTTTTGGGGCGGTCGATGATCTACATGGTACTCTTCACCGCAGAGGGAGCAAACTCTCCGGCCTTTTAAGCGGGCCACAACCAATTCTGGATCAATCTCTAAATAAATAACCCTTTCTAAACTCTGGTCTTCCTTGGCAAGCATCTCGTCTAATGCTTCTGCTTGAACCAAGGTCCGAGGGAACCCATCCAAAATATAGCCTTCGTGACAATCGCTGGCCTTGATCCGCTGGTGTATCAGTCCTAAAATCAAATCGTCTGGAACCAATTGACCCTGATCCATATAGGATTGCGCTTTGGCCCCTAACGCGGTCTTATCTTTTATGGCCGCCCGTAACATATCACCCGTCGATAGCTGCGGGATCAATAACGTAGCTCCAGTTCGTTTGGACTGCGTGCCTTTGCCTGACCCAGGAGCTCCGAAAAATACGATCCTCATAACGGGCCTAATATTGGCGACGGCGTTTTTTACTTTTCTTAATAAATCCGTCGTAATTTTGGTTCAGCAAAAAGGTTTCAATTTGCATCACCGTATCTAATGCAACCCCTACCACAATCAAGACCGCCGTTCCGCCAAAGCTGAAAGGTACCTTGAAATAAACATACAAGATGCTGGGCATCACACAAATAATCGACAAGTAAATCGCACCACCAAAGGTCAAACGAGTCAATACGATGTTGATATACTCAGCGGTCTTCGAACCTGGTCTTATCCCAGGAATAAAGCCCCCATGGCGCTTTAATTCTTCGGCGATTTTTACCGGGTTGTACTGAATGGCGGTATAAAAGAAGCAGAAGAAAAAAATCAGCATCACAAACACCGCATTGTACAAAAACCGCCCAGGCATCAACTGATTACCAACCGACTGGACCCATTCGACTTGAGTGAAACTAGTAATAGTTGCCGGGAATGCTAACAAGCTCGAGGCAAAAATCGGCGGGATCACGCCAGCGGCGTTGATCTTAAGGGGTAGGTGCGAATATTGCCCCCCAACCATTCTAGTGCCTTGCTGCCGTTTGGCGTATTGCACCGGTATTTTCCGATTGGCCGTCTCAAAAAAGATGACGCTACCGATAACTAGCACAATAATAATTCCGACCAAGATCATAACAAACAAAGAGATATCGCCAGTATTCATTAAGGACCAAGTTTGCAGGGTTGCCGCCGGAATCCCGGTGATAATACCTGCAAAAATAATCAATGAAATCCCGTTGCCAATCCCGCGTTCAGAGATCTGCTCACCTACCCACATCACAAATGCGGTACCGGCGGTTAAGGTTAAAACCGTCATTCCCCTAAAGGCCCAGGTATTTATACCGGCAAGAACCACTTTATTGCCACCCAGCCCCATCGATTCCAGGCCCACGGCAATGCCGTAACCTTGAATGATTGATAAAACGATGGTGCCGTAGCGGGTGTACTGTGTAATCTTGCGCCGACCTGCGTCCCCTTCTTTTTGCAACCGTTCTAAAACCGGGAAAACCGCGGTTAGAAGTTGAATAATGATGGAGGCAGAGATGTAAGGCATCACGCCTAAAGCAAAAATGGTCATGTTCGCTAGGGCACCGCCCGAAAACATGTCCAAATGCCCCAAGAGCCCTTTGGCGTTGGCTTGGAAAAACTCGCCTAAAGCAGTGGAATCAATACCAGGAATCGGGATGTGAGCGCCGATGCGAAACACCACCAACATCCCCAAGGTGAAGATAATCCGCTTGCGCAGCTCCTCTACCTTGAAGATATTACTGAAGACCTCAAGCATCCCCTAGCTCTCAAGCAGGGTCGCCTTTCCGCCGGCGGCCTCGATCTTTTGGGCGGCACTTTTCGAAAAGGCATGAGCTTCGATCTGAAGCGCTTCTTTAAGTTCGCCATCGCCTAATACCTTAACCAGCCCATCCCCTTTAGTCAGGAGACCTGCGGTCATCAAGGCATCTACCGTAATTAACGATTTACGATCAAGGTTCTCAGAGCTGATAATCGCATCTAAATTAACAATGCGAAATTCTCGGCGGAAAATATTAGTAAATCCCCGCTTCGGCAGCCGAATATGCAGGGGCATCTGCCCGCCTTCAAATCCGATCCGTTTGGTCGAGCCTGAGCGCGAAAGATAACCCTTATGCCCACGGCCAGAGGTTTTGCCAGTGCCCGATCCGGGGCCTCGGCCAATGCGTTTGCGGGGTTTTTTCGAACCTGGCGCGTTTTCCAGTTTGTGCAACATTGTCTGGGTCCTTCTTGATTAAACCGTTTCCACCTCAACCATATGCGACACCTTCCGAATCATCCCCCGAACCTCAGGGGTATCCTTGAAAACGCGCTGCTGGCGGGTCTTTTTGAGTCCCAGTCCCTTGAGGTTTTCCTGCTGGTTCTGGTTAGCAGTGGCGAGGCCACGCTTTAAAGTAACTTTGATTTCGGCACTCATTTAAAACTCCAAGGTGCTGACCTCTTCGGTCTTTTTGCCGCGACGGCGAGCAACATCAGAGAATGAAACCAATTGGCTCAGTCCGTCAATGGCAGAGCGCACGAGGTTGTGTGCGTTGCGCGAACCCAAGGCTTTAACGTTGATATCGTGAATCCCCATAGCTTCCACAACCGCCCGCACAGGACCCGCAGAGATGATACCAGAACCTGGAGGGCTCGGTTGCATCAACACACGAGAAGCCCCGTGATGACCCGTAACCTGGTGGGGAATGGTCGATTTGTATAGGGGATAACCATGCATGGTCTTCTTGGCTTGCTCAGTGGCCTTACGGACCGCTTCGATTACCTCGTTGGCCTTGCCTAAGCCCAGTCCCACTTGGCCCTGGCCGTCACCGACCACTACCAATGCGGAGAAACTGAACCGGCGACCACCCTTGACCACCTTGGATACCCGCTTAACTTCGATGACCTTCTCGATCAGTTCGCTTTTTTCTTTCTCAGCCAAAGTCAATCTCTCGGTTGCTGATTAAAACTGGATGCCCGCTTCGCGGATACCATCGGCTAACGACTTAACGCGGCCATGATAAATATAGCCGTTGCGGTCGAAAACCACATTTTCAATGCCTTTTTCTTTAAGCATCAGGCCAAAGGCTTTGCCCACCGATTCGGCGGCATCCTTGTTGCCCGTTGCTCCTTCGATCCCTTTTTTGACCTCGCCGTTCAAGGTAGAACAATGAGCCAAGGTTTGCCCCTGGTCGTCGTCTATAGCTTGAACATAGATATGTTTTGCGCTTCGGAAAACGCTGATCCGGGGCTTTTGTGCGGTCCCGGTCATGTTTTTTCGAATATGGGCCTTCTTGCGCCCACGGGTCAGGATTCTTTTTTTGGACGATTCCATCTTGTTCCTTATGCCTATTTGGAGCCTTTACCGGCCTTACCTGCTTTGCGGCGAATCTTTTCGCCTGCGAAGAGGATCCCTTTGCCTTTGTAGGGCTCAGGTGGGCGGCGGCTGCGAATCTCTGCGCAGACCTGCCCAAGCGCTTGTTTATCGGGGCTGGAAAGCGTAATCTTAGTGTTGGCTTCAACCTCTCCCTTAACTTGGGCAGGCAACATATACTCTACTGGGTGCGAGTAGCCAAGGCTTAAGGTCAGTTTTTGACCTTGGGCCTGGGCGCGGTAACCTACGCCAACCAATTCGAGTTGTTTTTTGAAGCCATCGGTCACGCCGGTCACCATGTTTTTAATCAAGGAGCGAGCGGTACCACCTTGCATCTTCATTTCCGAATTCTCAAAGTCGACTTCAACCTGGATCTCTTCAGGCGAGATAGCCAGTTTAATCGATTCGGGTACCAAATAGCTCAGTTCCCCTTTGGGGCCCTTTAAGGTGAGCAATTGGTTTTTGAACTCTGCCTTAACCTTAGAGCCTAAGATTACCGGCAATTTACCCAGTCTGGACATGGAAATCTCTCCTTCTATTAATAGACTGCGCAGAGGACTTCACCACCAACCTTCGCTTTGCGGCATGCATTATCACTAAGCACGCCATGCGAGGTGGAAATGATATAGATCCCTTGGCCGTTCATCAACGGTTTTAACTCGTCCACACCTTTGTGGATGCGCAATCCAGGCTTTGAAACCCGGTCGATCTTTCGAATCACCGAGGTGCCTTTCGAATCGTATTTAAGCTGGATCGTTAAGTTTTGACCCACTCGGGCGTCTTCAACTTTGTAGTCACCAACGAACCCTTCTTCCTTAAGCACCCTCGATATGTTTTCCTTAATACTGGAAAACGGGACCGATACAGATCGGTGTTCCCTGAGAATGGCGTTGCGGATGCGGGTTAGCATATCCGCGATGGGATCAGACATGGACATATCTTTACTCCGGTCCTTTTTTTTCTATTGGGGTCAAATTCTTTGGCTACCAGCTCGACTTGAGCACGCCCGGCAATTGGCCAAAACCGGCCCTTTGACGAAAACAAATCCGGCAAATGCCAAATTTACGGATATAACCACGAGGGCGTCCACAGCAATTGCAGCGGTTGCGCGCGCGTACCTGAAACTTTTGGGGCCGGGCGGCCTTAGCGATCGCCGATTTCTTTGCCATCTTCTATTTCCTAAAAGGGAGTCCTAATTCAGCAAGTAACGTCCTTGCCTCATCATCCGTTTTTGCTGTGGTAACAATGGTGATGTTCATACCCCGAACCTGATCGATCTTGTCGAAATTGATCTCAGGGAACACCAACTGTTCCTTAATGCCTAGGCTGTAGTTACCTCGCCCATCAAAAGCGCGGGGGCTAATTCCCTTGAAGTCGCGTACCCTGGGTAGAGCACTAGCAATCAACCGGTCCAAAAATTCGTACATTCTCTGCCGCCTAAGGGTAACCATCACACCGATGGGGTGACCCTCGCGCAGTTTAAACCCGGCGATGGACTTCTTTGCCTTGCGCTGGATTGGCCGCTGACCTGAAATATCGGTAATATATTCAGCTATAACATCCAAACACTTGACGTTTTGCACGGCTTCACCAGCACCTACGTTAATCACCACCTTGGTGACCTTGGGGATCTGATGCGCGTTTTTGTAGCCAAATTGCTCCTTAAGTTTAGGGGCGATTTCAGCTTTGTATTTTTCCTGTAGCCTAGACACTGGATTCCTTAGTCTGCGGAGATGTTCGATTGAGCAAAAACCCGGGTCTTAGTCCCGTCGTCGTTTGCCCGGATCTTAAGTCGCTCGCCTTTACCGCTACTTTCACAAAACAGCAGCACATTCGAATAGTGGATGGGGGCCTCGAATTTCTCGATGCGCCCTTCCTGGTTAGTGGCGTTAGGCTTAATATGTTTAGTGGCGATGTTGACCCCTTCTACGGTAATCCGCATCTTTACGCGGTCAACGGCGAGCACTTTGCCCTTTTGACCCCGGTCTTTGCCGGAGATCACTTGGACTAAATCGCCTTTTTTAAGCAACAACTTTTGCTTAGTTTGGTTCTGTTTCATCGGTTCCTTTTTCCCTTAAACCACTTCGGGGGCCAGAGAGACAATCTTCATGAAGTTTTTGGCCCGAAGTTCGCGAGCCACCGGTCCGAAGATCCGGGTGCCAATGGGTTCAAGCTTGGCGGACAAAATCACGGCGGCGTTATCGTCAAAACGGATCACAGAGCCATCGGGTCGTTGAACCTGATACGCGGTGCGAACAATTACCGCTTTTACCACGTCTCCAGCTTTAACCTTGCCACCAGGAGTGGCCTGCTTTACAGATGCCACAATCAGGTCGCCAGGATGAGCATAGCGCCGATGCGAGCCGCCCAATACCTTGATACACATGATCTTCTTGGCGCCCGAGTTATCGGCCACGTCGATGCGGGATTCGGTTTGAATCATCTTAAATACTCTCTGTTAAACCGTTGGTGCTTATACAGCTTTTTCGACCACTTCTAAGAGCCGCCAGCATTTGTCTTTACTCATAGGCCGACACTCGATCAGGCGAACCCGATCCCCGGTAACGCATTGGTTCGATTCGTCGTGAATCTTGTATTTTTTGGTCTTGCGCACCGTTCGTTTGTACAAGGAGTGCTGGAACGTCCGTTCTACCAAAACGGTAGCGGTTTTATCCATTTTGTCCGAGACCACTACGCCTTGGAGCACTTTTTTGCGTCGTTCTATCTTATCGCTCATGCTTCTACCAGTTGCTTCTCTCTAAGGACCGTTTTGGCCCGGGCAATGTCTCTTCTGGCCTTTTTAATGGCCGAACTATCTTCTAACTGACCTAAGGTTTTGTTACAGTGGAGGCGAAAAATATTTTCTTCCAAAGCAACAATCTTGTCTGCCAGCTCTTTTTGGCTCAACTCGCGGAACTCTCCGGGTTTCATGACTAATCCTCACGAACGATAATGGTGGTCTTGACCGACAACTTATGTTGGGCCAAGCGAAAGGCCTCGCGGGCCACCTTCTCATCTACCCCGTCGATTTCGAACAGGATCCGTCCTGGCTTAACAACAGCTACCCAATGATCTACCGAGCCTTTACCTTTTCCCATCCGGGTTTCAGCCGGTTTGGCGCTGATCGGTTTATCTGGAAACAACCGAATCCAAATCTTCCCGTCCCGTTTTACGTGGCGAGTCATCGCGCGTCGGCTGGCTTCGATCTGGCGGCTAGTAACAAAGCCGCGATCAATAGCTTGAATGGCCAAGCTGCCGAAGTTGATCTCGTTACCGGTGCTCGCCTCGCCGCGGTTGCGGCCTTTCTGGCGTTTCCGATACTTGGTTTTCGAAGGCATCAACATGGTTAATTCTCCTTAACACCAGGCTTTTTGCGCCGTTTTTTGACCTGCGCTTGCGGGGTCACGGCTTTATTTTCTTTGAAGATCCAAACCTTGACCCCAAGCAGGCCATAAACGGTTTGAGCTTCACAAACTGCGTAATCAATCTCAGCCTTCAAGGTGTGCAAGGGAACCCGACCCTCGTGGGTCCATTCGGTCCGTGCCATCTCGGCGCCGTTAAGCCGCCCGGCTACCATAATTTTGCAACCGCCTACGTTGTAGCGCATGACGTTTTGCAAGGTCTTTTTCATTACCCGGCGGAAGGCTACGCGCCGTTCAAGCTGCTGAGCAATCGAGTCAGCTACTAACTGAGCTTCGGTCTCGGGCCGTCGAATCTCTTTAATGTTGACCACTAGGTCGTTTTGTCCAACTAAGCGGCACAAGCTTTGTTTAACCTTCTCTGCTTCCTCGCCCTTGCGGCCAATGATGATGCCAGGGCGAGCTGCATGGATGTAAACACGCAAGCTTTTAGCGGCCCGTTCGACCTCAACCTTAGCGACACCAGCATGTTTGAGATGCTTACGGATATAGTCGCTGATCTTGAAGTCTTGTTGTAACTGGCTTGCATAGTCTTTCTCTGCATACCAGTTAGATTGCCAAGTTCGGTTGATCCCCAGGCGAAGCCCAATGGGGTTGACTTTCTGTCCCAAAACTTCTCCTTGTGTTAGCCTACTGACAGCCGAATATGGCTGCCTTTTTTCTGGATCTGCATCCCTCGCCCCATGGCGCGGGCCCGAAGCCGTTTAATAACCTTGCCCTGATCAACCCTCGCTTCAGTAACTATCAAGTCGTCAGGGTTGATCGACTTATTTTTTTCCACAGCGTTAGCAATAGCCGACTGCAACACCTTTTGTACGATGGGGTTGCTTGACCGATGCTGACTTTCTAAAATCGCCAAGGCCTGAACCACTTTCAGTCCGCGAATCTGGTCGATCACCATGCGTGCCTTGCGGGGAGCAATATGGGTTCCCTTCGCAGTAGCACTGGCGATATGCTTGCGCTCAGCCATTATTTTTTCCCTCGTTTATCGGACTTGCCAACATGGCCTCTATAAGTCCGGGTCGGCGAAAATTCACCAAATTTGTGTCCCACCATGTTTTCAGTTACGAAAATGGGAACAAACAACTTGCCGTTGTGAACGGCTACGTTAAGACCGACAAAGTCGGGCATGATGACCGAGCGACGCGACCAAGTCTTGATCACCTTGCGGTCACCCGCATCCTTAGCAACGATACACTTCTTATAGAGATGTTCGTCCACAAAGGGCCCTTTTTTTAACGATCTGGGCATCTTACTCCTTTCCTTTAATTCGCACGAGATACGATGAAGCGACTGCTACGCTTATTTTTCCTAGTTTTAGCCCCTTTAGTCGGCTTGCCCCAAGGGGTAACCGGGTGGCGTCCACCACTGGTTCGGCCTTCGCCACCACCGTGAGGGTGATCCACCGGGTTCATAGCCACCCCTCTAACCGTGGGGCGTCGTCCTAGGTAGCGCGACTTACCAGCCTTGCCAAGCTTAATCAACGAGTGTTCGTTGTTCCCGACCTGACCGATGGTAGCTAAACAATCTAAATGAACCAGCCGAACCTCTCCACTGCGCATTTTAATCTGTGCATATTTAACATCCTTAGCCATCAAAGTAGCAAAGGTGCCAGCAGAGCGAGCGATCTGACCGCCCTTTAGGGGTTTGAGTTCCACGTTGTGGATCTCGGTGCCCAAGGGAATATTTTTGACAGCTAGGCAGTTGCCTACTTTAATCTCCACCCCTTCGCCAGAAACTAGGGTCTCACCCACGGTGATCCCTAGCGGGGCCAAGATATAGCGTTTCTCGCCGTCCACATAGTGGATCAGGGCAATGCGTGCGGAGCGACTGGGGTCATATTCAATGGCCGCCACTTTCCCTGGTACGCCAAACTTGTTGCGCTTAAAATCGATAATCCGATAGCGCTGTTTGTGCCCACCGCCGTTGCGACGAACCGTGATCCGGCCATTGTTATTGCGGCCAGACTTTCGGGTCTTCGGGCTCAGGAGACTTTTTTCAGGGGTTGACTTGGTAATCTCGTCAAATCCCGAAACGCTCATCCCGCGCCGACCTGGCGAGGTAGGTTTGTATTTCTTGATGCTCATGACCTAATCTCTTGGCTACGCTTAAGCGCCTTCGAAGTATTCAATGTTGTCACCTTCTTTTAGGGTGACAATGGCCTTTTTCCAGTCGGAACGCTTGCCTTCACGAAGGCCCAAGCGCTTGGATTTGCCCTTAACGTTAACGGTGCTGATCTTCTCTACAGTGACCCCAAAAATGGACTCAATCGCCCTTTTTAGTTCCACTTTGTTGGCTCCTACAGCTACCTTAAAAACCACTTTGTTTTCGGTCTCTTTTTGTAACAAAACCTTTTCAGTGATATGTGGCTGCTTGATCAAGGTAAATTGGCTTCTCATTTGAGCAACCTCCCTTCGATGTCTTTCATGGCGTCTTTAGTCACCACCAATTGGTCGTGGCGGAGCGCCTCGTAAACGTTTAAGCCAGACAAATGGGTTACCGTCAGCTGTTGTAAGTTGCGGCTTGCCAACGTGAAGTTGCGATCCTCTTCTTTAAAAACCACTAAGGCTTTAGTGATCTTCATCGCGTCCAAGATCCGAGTCAGGTCCTTGGTTTTGGGTCCGTCGAGCTTCAGGTTGTCCACGACTACTAATTTGCCTTGGCGAATCTTTTCCGAAATCACCGAGCACAAAGCTTTCTTTTTGACTTGCTTGTTGATTTTGATCGAGTGGTCACGAACCACAGGTCCAAAAACAATCCCCCCGTGTCGCCGATGAGGAGCCTTCACGTCGCCTTGGCGAGCGTTACCGGTCCCTTTTTGGCGGAACAGTTTGCGAGTCGAACCCGCGACTTCAGCGCGAGTTTTGACTTTGTGGTTGCCCGAGCGCTGTTTGGCCAAGACCTCTACCACGGCGTCCTTGATCACAAAGGGATTCAAGGGAGCCTGGGCGACTTGATCAGCAATTTCTAGGTTGCCAGCGTCCTGATTTTTAAGATTTACTACGTTAATAACAGCCATTGCCGTCCTTACTCGCTAACTACTTAAGTTTGATATCCACTTGCACGCCAGCCGAAACATCTAGTTTCATTAACGAATCCATCGTCTGGGCGGTCGTGTTGGTGATATAAAGCAAACGTTTATGGGTATGAATCTTAAATTGTTCGCGGCTCTTCTTATCCACGTGAGGGGAACGAAGGACGCAGAACGATTGCCTCTTGGTCGGCAAGGGGATAGGGCCCACTACTTGAGCCCCAGTCCGCTTGACAATCGAGACGATCTCTTTGACAGCTTTGTCCAGTTGGTCTGGATCGAAAGCCTTAAAATTTACTCGGATCTTCTCGGTCATAACCTTACTCGATGATCTGGGAAACGGTCCCCGCACCTACGGTACGTCCGCCTTCGCGAATTGCGAAGCGTTGGCCCGGCTGCATGGCGATCGAGTTAATCAACTGTACGGTCATGGTCACCCGGTCCCCAGGCATTACCATCTCGATGCCCGCGGGCAGTTCGATGGTGCCGGTTACGTCGGTGGTCCTAAAGTAGAACTGTGGCCGATAGTTGCTGAAAAACGGGGTATGGCGACCACCTTCTTCCTTGCTAAGTACGTAAACTTCAGCAGTAAATTTGGTGTGCGGAGTAATCGAGCCGACCTTACAGATAACTTGGCCCCGTTCGATATCTTCGCGCTTGGTGCCCCGAAGAAGAATCCCTACGTTGTCGCCCGCTTGGCCTTGATCTAAGAGCTTGCGGAACATCTCAACGCCAGTAACGGTAGTTTTTTGGGTAGCGCGAATCCCTACGATCTCAACTTCCTGGCCAACCTTAACGATCCCTTGATCAATCCGGCCAGTGGCTACGGTACCACGACCAGAAATCGAGAATACGTCTTCAACAGCCATCATAAAGTCTTTATCGATCTCGCGAACCGGATCGGGAATGAAGCTGTCGATGGCGGCAATTAAGTCGATCATCGGCTTGTATTCAGGAGCATTGGGGTCGGTCGAGGTTGACTCAGCAGCGTTAAGAGCAGAGCCCTTAATAATCGGAGTCTCGTCGCCAGGGAAATCGTAATACGAAAGCAATTCGCGGATTTCCATTTCTACTAATTCCAAAAGTTCCTCGTCGTCCACCTGATCTACTTTGTTCAGGAACACTACAATATAAGGAACGCCAACCTGCTTAGCCAAAAGGATGTGTTCGCGGGTCTGGGGCATCGGGCCATCGGCAGCCGATACAACCAAGATCGCGCCGTCCATTTGAGCCGCACCGGTAATCATGTTTTTTACATAGTCAGCGTGGCCGGGGCAGTCAACGTGGGCATAATGCCTAGTTGCCGACTCATACTCTACGTGAGCAGTAGCGATGGTGATACCGCGTTCGCGCTCTTCTGGAGCTGCGTCGATATCGCCGTAAGCTTTGGCTTCCGCTCGCCCTAGGAAAGAGCTGACCTTGGTAATCATCGCAGTCAGGGTAGTCTTGCCATGGTCCACGTGGCCGATGGTCCCCACGTTAACGTGGGTTTTATTTCGTTTGAAGGTTTCCTTAGCCATCTTCTTCTTCTCTCTGGTTAATCCTTAAATGAGCTAAAAACGCTCAACCAAAATAATCGGTTACGAAACAACTTTTTCATACCGATCAAACATCATGGAAAATGTAGCACGCCCCTGACTTAAGGAACGTAAGCTGGTAAGATATCCAAACATTGTGGATAATGCAACCCCTACGTGGATAACTTGCACAGTTTTTTTATCTTCGATGCTTTGAACCCTTCCTTTACGGGCGTTCAAGTCGCCGATGATGTCCCCCATGAACTCAGGTGGGGTGGTGACCTCAACCTTCATGATGGGCTCCAGCTGGGTGGGTGTTCCGGCCAGCAAGGCCTTACGCAGAGCCAATCCAGCAGCAATTTTAAAGGCCTGGGGGTTAAAGGCGTCTTCCCTTATATCCAAGCTACTAATTCGAGCGACCAAGTTAATCACCGGGTATCCGGCGAGTACGCCCGAAGCTAATCCTTCCTCTAACCCTTCTTTTAATAAGGGCGCCAGCTGGATTTCCAAGGGAGTTCCCGCGCTTACCTCAACGCGGTTGGCTTCTCCAGGGCCTAAAGGCTCTAGTTCCACCTCTACCTTGGCCCATGTGGGCTTGCCCAAGAGGGGCTTATCGAAAATCTCGCTGGCCTTGATTCGGTTTAACACCGTCTCGCGGTAGGCCACCTGGGGCTTTCCCGTATTTACGGAAAGCTTGAACTCTCGATTTAAGCGGTCAACTAATATATCTAAGTGTAACTCCCCCATGCCTGAAACCAAAATTTGCCCGGTTTCTGGGTCTCGGCCTACCGAGACGCTGGGGTCTTCTTTTTCTAACTTGGCCAAGGCCTCATTTAGTTTATCCTGATCGGCCTTGGTTTTAGGCTCGATGGCGATGGATATAACCGGGATGGGCAGGGAGATCTTCTCTAAGAGGATCTCTTCATTTTTTCTGGCTAAGGTGTCACCAGTGGTGCTGAAGTTAAGCCCCACCACCGCCACGATATCCCCGGCTTGAGCTAGATCAATCTCTTCACGCTTGTTGGCGTGCATTTGAAAGATCTTGCCAATCCGTTCCTTCTTTTCCTTGCCTACATTATATAGTTGCTCACCAGTCTTTAAAAAACCTGAATACACCCGAAGGTAACTCAAACTGCCGACAAACGGGTCGGACTGGATTTTAAAAACCAAAGCCGCCAAGGGTTCTTCTGCGTCCGCATGCCGGGTCAGCGGCTGGTGGGACACAGGGTCCATCCCTTGAATGGCGGATACTTCTACCGGAGAGGGCAAATAATCAACCACCCCATCCAAAAGGGGCTGAACCCCTTTATTTTTAAAGGCCGACCCAGCAAACACTGGGGTAAAACGGTTGGCTAAGGTCCCAATTCTTAGGGCCTGGCGAATTTCTTCAGGATTTAGCTCTTCGCCCTCTAGGGCCTTTTCTAAGAGTCGGTCATCCAATGCGGTTACTGCGTCAATCAGAGCTTCTCTGGCTTTTGAGGCCAACTGGGCAAGTGCTTCGGGGATAACCTCAACCCGGTACTCACTGCCCTGATTGTCTTCGATGAAATACAAAGCCTTCATCTCGACTAGATCAATCACCCCTTCAAACCGTTCTTCTTCCCCAATGGGCAGGTTAACGGCGATGGGCTGGGTATGTAGTATCTGGGCCATTTGGTCCAATACTGACTTAAAGTCAGCCCCTACCCGGTCCATCTTGTTGACAAAAGCCAACCTGGGCACCCCATAGTGATCGGCCTGTCTCCAGACCGTTTCAGATTGGGGCTGCACCCCCGAAACGGCGCAAAACACCACCACTGCACCATCGAGAACCCTAAGGCTGCGTTCCACCTCAACGGTGAAATCGACATGCCCAGGGGTGTCGATAATATTAATCTGGTAACTGCGGTCCAGACGCTTCCAAAAACAGGTAGTTGCGGCGGCGGTTATCGTAATCCCCCGCTCCTGCTCTTGGGCCATCCAGTCCATGGTTGCAGCACCATCGTGGACTTCGCCGATTTTGTGGCTTCTGCCAGTGTAGAAGAGAATTCTCTCTGTGGTGGTCGTCTTTCCCGCATCTATATGGGCAATGATCCCAATGTTGCGGAGCTGCGAAAGCTCGGACTCACCTTTCATGATCAAAAAGTGGAATTACCACATATAGTGAGCAAAAGCCCTGTTGGCTTCGGCCATTTTATGGGTATCCTCTTTCTTTTTAACCGCGGCGCCCCGTCCTTGGAAAGCGTCGTTTAGTTCAGCAGCCAAATTGGCAGACATGGATTTTTCGTTCCTTGCCCGAGCTGCGTCAATAGTCCAGCGAATGGCCAAAGCCAAGCGCCGGTCATCGCGCACTTCCACCGGAATCTGATAGGTCGAACCACCCACACGGCGGCTGCGGACTTCCAAAGTCGGCTGGACGTTTTTAATCGCCTCGTAAAACACATCAATTCCCTTGCGGTCATCGGTGGTTAAAGACTCTAAGGCAGAATAAATAATCCGTTCGGCGGTGGACTTCTTGCCGCCGCGCATTAGGCAGTTAACAAACTTGGCCACAGAGTGGCTTTTGTATTTCGAATCCTGTTCGATTTGCCGTTTTTCGGCGTGGTGTCGTCTGGACATGGATTATCCTTTTTTGGCGCCGTATTTCGAGCGCCCCTGCTTTCGGTTGTTGACGCCCTGAGCATCCAGGGTACCGCGGATGATGTGATAGCGAACACCAGGTAAGTCTTTAACCCGGCCACCACGGATCATTACGACCGAGTGTTCTTGCAGGTTGTGTCCGACACCTGGGATGTAAGAGGTCACCTCAAAGCCATTGCTTAAGCGAACCCTAGCCACTTTCCGTAAAGCCGAGTTAGGCTTCTTGGGGGTAGTGGTGTAAACGCGGGTGCAAACACCACGGCGTTGCGGGCAAGCCTGCAAAGCAGGTACCTTGTTTTTATCAATGATCTTTTTACGGCCCTTTCGGACTAATTGATTCAGCGTAGGCATTGGCCTTTTTTGACAAGTATTTCTCGGGTAAACCCCATAGTTTTCCCGGACTATAGCCGGGCTTCTGTGCGAAGTGATCTAGGGAACCTAGCAAAGGGCTTTTTTGATGGCAAGCACTTTTTTTATTTATGCCTTTTTTTTATGTGCTCCGCCTGTTTAGAAGGCCTAAGCCAAAGGTTATTAAATATTTAAACCTTTTCTCCTTCGCAAAAGAAAAAATATCCCTTATATATAGGTCTAACTTTTTACCAGTCCTTTGAGGTGACCATGGAATACCTGATTCTGGAACAGCGAAACTCCAAGAAGTCAAAATTACCCGCCCAACTCGATATGATGCAAAGCCTGACAGGGCTTGCCTTGGGGGCCTTTATTATGGCCCATATCTTGTTTGTTTCGGCGATTTTGGCTGGCCCAGCCGCTGCCTACTGGGTGGACAAAATGCTCGAAGCCAGCTTTTTGGACCCTACCGGCCATGGCTATCCCGCCCTGACCAGTTTGGCGGCCTTTGTTATCTTGGTTACCTTTGTGATCCACGCGGCTTTGGCGGTGCGAAAATTTCCGGCCAGTTGGAAACGCTACCGTATCTTAAAGGATCAGATCGATCATCTCAAACACGACGAGACTCACCTTTGGTGGTATCAAGTGCAGACGGGCTTTATCCTCTTTTTTGCCGGATCGGCCCATGTAATCAGTATGATGTTTAACCCTGGCCAGATCGGTCCTTTCCAGGCAGCCCAGCGGTATTATACTCATCATATGTGGATCTTTTATTTGATCCTACTTTGGGCAGTGGTGATCCATGCTTCGATTGGTATTTATCGGGCCTTGGTGAAGTGGGGCTGGCTTCCTGGCGACGTACGTCGATCCAGAAAGGTCGCCCAGACCCTAAGAAGAATATTTGCGGTATTGTACCTTATAATCGGCAGCTTGAGTATTATCTTCTTTGTTCGCCTAGGAATGCGATTGGGCGATGAACCCATACGGTTTGAACCCTTCATGCAGTTCCATCACCAGCTGATGGAAAAACAGATGCATCACCCAATGCCAGAAGAAGCAATGCCCCTACCCGAGGGTTCGGAGATGCCCATGCCCAGCCAACATCCCTAACCGGTCAGGAGACCCAATATGAAGATTATCTATACAGATCATTTGGTTATCGGTGGGGGTTTGGCCGGACTAAGGACCGCTATCGCTACTAAAGAGCGGGGTTTAGAGACCATCGTTATTAGCTTAGTGCCCGCCAAAAGGAGCCATTCAGCCGCCGCCCAAGGGGGCATGCAGGCTAGCTTGGGCAGCACGGTAATGGGCTACGGTGACGATGAAGACGTGCATTTCGGTGACACTGTGCGGGGCTCAGACTGGGCCTGCGACCAAGAGGTGGCCCGGATGTTTGTTAATACGGCCCCCAAAGCGATTCGCCAAATGGCCCTTTGGGGGGTTCCTTGGAGCCGGGTGGAAGCCGGGGATCACCAAGCCGTAATCAACGCCAAAAAGGTGACTTTGACCGAGCGCAAAGAAGCACACGGGTTGATTACTGCCCGTGACTTCGGAGGCACCAAAAAATGGCGGACTAACTATACCTCTGACGGAACCGGCCATTCGATGTTGTACGCCATGGACAACCGGGCGATTCAGTTAAAAATTCCGATCCATGAACGCAAAGAGGCGATTGCCCTGATCCATGAAGGGGGTCGCTGTTACGGCGCGGTGGTGCGCGACATGATCACCGGCAGATTAACCGCCTACGTGGCTAAAGCGACCACCATCGCCACTGGCGGGTATGGAAGGCTCTACTCGGTGAGTACTAACGCCATTATTTGTGAAGGGTTAGGACAGGCGATTGCGCTAGAGACCGGGCAAGTGCCCTTAGGTAATATGGAAGCGGTCCAGTTCCACCCCACTGCCATTGTCCCGGCGGGAATCTTGGTTACCGAAGGCTGCCGAGGCGACGGAGGGTTACTTAAAGATATAGACGGGTATCGTTTTATGCCCGACTACGAGCCAGATAAAAAAGAGCTCGCTAGCCGCGATGTGGTCAGCCGCAGGATGACCGAACATATCCGCAAAGGCAAAGGGGTGCCTTCGCCTTATGGGCAACACCTCTGGCTGGACATCACCATTTTGGGTCGGACCCATATCGAAAAAAACCTGCGTGAGGTCCACGACATTTGTAAGTATTTCCTAGGGATTGACCCATCGAGCGGTTATATCCCGGTCAGACCTACCCAGCACTACTCAATGGGCGGCATTCGCACCGACGCCAAGGGCCATGCTTACGGGATGAAAGGGTTGTTTTCCGCTGGGGAGGCGGCCTGTTGGGATCTACACGGCTTTAACCGCCTTGGAGGAAACTCGGTTGCAGAAACCGTGGTTGCTGGGATGTTGGTAGGTGAGCATGTGGCTGATTACTGCCAGAGCCATGAGATTGATATCCGTACCCAAGTGGTCGAATTTTTCTTAAAACGAGAGCAAGACAATATTGACCAACTCTTAGGCAGGGATAAAGGCGAAAACCCGTGGGATTTAAAGACCCGGATGCAAGAGATTATGATGGAGCATGTCGGTATCTTCCGTAATGGCCCAGACCTGCAAAAAGGGGTGGACGAGTTAGAAGCGATGATGGGGCGTTGTCAAAACATTGCGGTTAAAACCAAAGCTGTTGGGGCCAATGCCGAATTGGCCGAGGCGCTTAAAGTGCCTCGCATGATCAAGCTAGCCCTATGTGTTGCCTATGGGGCGCTTCAGCGCACCGAATCCAGAGGCGCCCACGCCCGCGAGGATTATCCTGAACGGGATGATTCCAAATGGCTAAAGCGCACCCTGGCTTACTGGCGCGATGAAAAGGCTTTGTTGCCAAACTTGGAATACGAGGTTTTAGACCCGATGAAAATGGAACTTCCTCCCGGCTGGCGGGGTTATGGGAAGCACAATATCATCGACCATCCTCAAACCGCTGAACGCTTGGCTCAGGTGGATAAATTGAAGGCCGAGATTAAAGATCGCCACGAGTTACAAAAGGCGTTAATGCCCGTTGAATTACCTCCGCGTTACGATGCCAAAAACGAACGGATTTTCCGAGGGACCGACTGATGAAATACGAAACTCAAGTACCCCAATCGTTTCGCGAGATCACCTTTAAGATCATGCGTTATAATCCTCATCTGCCTGGAGACCAAGCGCGGATTCAGGAATATAAGCTGACCGAGGCCTTGGGGATGACCGTCTTTATCGCGCTAAACATGATTCGGGAAAACCAAGACCCGACTTTGCAATTCGATTTTGTTTGTCGAGCCGGGATTTGTGGTAGTTGCGCAATGATGATCAACGGCGAACCAAAGCTGGCCTGCCGCACCTTGACGGCCACTTACGAAAACGGCGTGATTACCTTGATGCCCATGCCCACCTTCGAACTGATTGCCGATTTGTCGGTGAACACCGGGGCGGCCATGCGGCGGATGTCGGAACGGATTGAGGGTTGGATCCATGATCCCCATCAAGACGAGCGTGACATTGCCAAGTTGGAAGAACCGATGGACCCGGCTCTTGCCGAGCATATTTACGAGTTTGAACGCTGTATTGAATGTGGGGCCTGCATGGCTGCCTGCGCTACCCGCCGGTTGCGTAAGGAGTTTTTAGGCGCTGCCGGGTTTATGCGGATCGCCCGCTTCGAGGCCGATCCCCGGGACAAACGTTCGCCAGAGGAATATTATGATCTGGTTGGTGACGAAGAAGGGGTCTTTGGATGTATGACCTTGCTTGGTTGCGAGGATTTTTGCCCTAAAGAACTCCCCCATCAAGAGCAAATCGCCCGCTTGCGTCGCAAGATGGTGGCTACTGCCCGATAAAACAGTCAAATCCGGGCCCCTTTAGGGCCCGGCGTGTCTTATGCCGTTGATCCGTTTCATGCTTTATTCTGAGATATCTGTTGCCCTTTGCGCCTTGGGTTTAGGGGCGCTTGGGCAACTTATGTTAAAATCGCAAGTGGACTGGGCTATATTGGGCTTGATCTCCTCGACAACCTTTCTTTTTTATACAGCCGAACGAAACCTCACCCGGCCCGAACCTGAGCAAGCGATTTTCCCAGAAAAAAGCCGCTGGTTGGCGGATCACCGGGGGATTAACCTGGGATTGTTGTTGGGCGGAGCTCTGTTTTCTATCGCCTTGACCCCGCGCCTCTCTTTTTCCAATCTCTTGGGTTTAGGTGGCTTCGGAGTCTTTGCCGTCTGCTATTCGATTATCCCCTTTCCAAGGTCTGTACCGGGCCAACCGCCCTTGGGACTTAAACGGTTTTCCTGGTTAAAGTCCTTCTCGATGGTGCTGGTTTGGACCTATATGACGTTATTGCTCCCTGCCCTAGAAATCGGAAATTTTTTGAGGGCGGAACTGCTGGTTTTAGGTTTAATCTGGGTGGGCTGGATATTTGGCAATAGCCTACTTTTCGATATTCGCGACTTAGAGGTGGACCGCTTGCAAGGCTGTTTGACCTTGGCGGCCAAGCTTGGGCGAAGAAAGGCGCACCAGCTGATTTACTTTTTAGGATTTTTCGAGCTTGCCTTGATCCTTGTGTATGGGCAACTCTTTAACGAACCTTGGTCTTGGGTGATGATGTTTACCAGTTTGGCCTTTTTGGTTTTCAATCGTTTGAGTGAAAAACGGGAAACCTTGGGGCTGGGATTTTACACCCTCGCTGATCTGACCTTGATCCTGCCCACTTTGGTGTTGGGCCTCCAATATTATTCGAGTCTTTAGGTATGGAAAAGTTTATTGTCAAAGGGGGCAACCGCCTTTCTGGCCACATCGAACCGGCGGGCAACAAAAACGAGGCACTGCCGGTATTGGCTGCGGTTCTTTTAACAGAAAAGCCGGTCACCATCCACAACCTGCCCCATATTGGCGATATCTCTAAAATGAAGGAGATATTAGAAAGCTTGGGGGTGGCCATTCGCCATTTAGGGGGCGGGAGTTACCAGTTTGACGCCCACAATCTCAACAGTCCTGAACCGGATCCAGAACTCTCCAAAGCTATTCGGGGCAGTTTCCTACTGGCCGCACCCTTAGCCATTCGATTTGGCCATACTAAGATCTATGAGCCTGGAGGTGATTCAATTGGCAAGAGGCGGTTAGACACCCATGTTCATGCGCTTGAGCAGTTGGGGCTTAAATTCTCAAGGCGGCAGGGTTATTATAGCGTAAAAAACAACGGGTTAAATGGGGTTGATTTGCTGCTCGATGAAGCAAGCGTAATGGCCACCGAGCATTTGATCATGGCTGCGGTTTTAGCCAAAGGCACCACCCGCATCTATAACGCCGCCTGCGAGCCCCATGTCCAGGGGCTTTGCGAATTTCTGGTGCGGATGGGGGCAAAAATATCGGGGATCGGCAGCAACCATATTTTGATTGAGGGCGTGGAGGCGTTAGGGGAGTGCGAGTACCGCATTCAGCCTGACCACACCGAGGTGGGCAGTTTGATTGGCTTGGCTGCGGTGACCCATTCGGAGATCACCATCGAAAAAGCGGGTTGGCGGCAGTTGGGGCAAATCTTGTCTTATTTTAGACGCTTGGGGGTTGAGGTGATCAAAAAGGGGGAGGACGACCTCTTGATCCCGGCTAAGCAAAAATTGATCATCCAAAACGATATCGACGACAGCATCCCCAAGATCGACGACGCCCCTTGGCCCGGATTTCCGGCGGATTTGACCAGTATCATGACCATTGTCGCTACCCAGTGTAAAGGGACGGTGTTGATCCATGAAAAATTATTTGAATCACGCCTGTTTTGGGTGGATAAGTTGATCAGTATGGGGGCCAAGATTGTGCTTTGTGATCCCCACCGGGCAGTGATAGTGGGGCCGGCGAAGTTGCGGGGCATGACCCTGTCCAGCCCCGATATCCGGGCGGGAATGGCCCTTTTGATCGCCGCCCTCTGCGCCGAGGGGACCAGCGAGATTTATAACATCGGCCAGATAGACCGAGGTTACCAAGACATCGACCAACGGCTGCGTGCCCTTGGGGCCGAGATTCAGCGGGTTTAGCAACCGATGCGCCCACCTCTAATCACCTTCGAAGGGATCGACGGCTCTGGGAAAACCACCCAAATGGGGCGGTTGAGCGAGCGGTTAAAGGCCTTGGGTCGGCCCTTTATGACTACTCGCGAGCCCGGAGCGACCGATATTGGCCGTCAGATTCGGCAAATTTTGTTAGACCCGAAAAACCGGGCCATGCGCCCAGATGTGGAACTGCTACTCTACATGGCCGACCGAATCCAGCATTTAGAAGAACAAATTCGCCCTGCGTTAGAAAAAGGCCAATTGGTGCTTTGCGACCGTTACCACGACGCCACTTTAGCCTACCAAGGCGGAGGTCGGGGGCTGGATTTGGGTTGGCTGAAACCGCTGGAAGCCAAGCTGGTAAAGCCCTTACGGACCTATTTTATCCGCATTGACCCCGAAGAATCTCGAAGTCGGCTTGACCGACGCAACCGGGATCAAGGGATGGACAATTGCCGATTAGAAGAGGAAGACCTCGCCTTCTTTCGGGCAGTGGACCGAGGGTATCAACAACTCGCCTTAGCAGAACCGAAACGATTTTGTATAATAGATGGTTTAGGAGAATTAGAGGCGATTGAGTGTTTGATCTGGAACGATTTGGAGCCACGCTTGGAGGCCCTGTGAAGCTGGCTGGGGTGATTGGCAATGGGCCTATTGTAAAACATTTATTAGCCACTCACCAAGCGGATCATCTGCCTTCTGCCTTCTTGTTTTTGGGGCCTGAGGGGATAGGGAAATCTACGCTAGTGCGCTCCTTTGCTGAACAAATCAATTGCGAAAGCCAAAGCGCCTGTGGCCATTGCGAAAACTGCCGACTCTTTAGGGGGGGCAGCCATCCCGACTTTATTGTCGTCACCCCTCAAGGCAAAAATATTCGGATTGCCCAAATCCAGGGGTTGATCTCGGCGCTGTCTCTTAGGCCGATGTACGCCAAAAAAAGGGTGGCTTTGGTTAAGTCGGTAGAGCGACTAAATCAGGAATCGGCCAACGCCTTTTTGAAAATTTTAGAAGAGCCTCCCTTGGACACTCTCTTGGTGCTGACCGCCAGTGACCGAGGGCAGTTGATGGACACCTTGCTTAGTCGCTGCCAGGAGTTAAACTTCTCCCCTTTGAGTGCCCCCGAATTACAGCAGGTGTTAGACCAGCATTTTCCCTTGGAGCCCCTGGCTAAGGCTTTAGTGTTGCGCCATTCAGAGGGAAGGGTACGCAAAGACCTGATCGAAAAGGCTGCGCAGTTGGTCGCTTTGGAAGAGCATATTGAAAGTATTCTTTTTTCCCAACGCCCTGAAGCCTTGACCGATCATTTCGTCTGGATCGAGTCCTTAGTAAAACAGGAGTTGGAGCGCTTCTTTTTGGAATTTTTAGCCGGTTGGTTTCGGGATATGTTACTCCATAAACAGTCGGTTTCGGCTCAGCCCTATTCGAGGGCTAGCTTTAGTAATTTAAATCCTAGAGGGTTGGCGATACCGCCAGAGGTGCTGGCTCACGCCTTTGATTTAACTATCGAAACCGAAGTGGCCATCAAGGCCCAAGCCGGGCGGCAACTGGCGCTTGAAGGGCTGTTATTAAAGCTGAATCATTTGTTTCGCGGGGCTTTGGTATTATGAAAGGGTTCTTGTGTTTTCTCTTGCTTTGGACCCCAACCCTTTGGGCGCAAACCCCTTTTGAAGATGCGCTCAAACAGGGCGGAGCCAACCGGAAATGGGCTTTGGAACAGCTAGCTTTAGGGATTTTGGCTCAGGAAAACCAAAGCGCGGTAGATTGGTTTAATCTAGGTCAGGTCCGTAGGGCTCAGAGCCAGCCGGTTTTGGCTCTGTGGGCCTATCGCCAATCTCTATTTTTAAGTCCCAATTTCGAGGTGGCCCTGCGGGCTCAAGCGCAATTGGAAAAGGAACTAGAAATATCCCCCCAACCGGCACCTTGGTCCCTTCCCTCTTGGGCTTGGGGTTTGGGGTTGGTGATTAGTTTTGGGCTGATATGGCCAGTTTGGTCTAAACAACCACTCTTGTCTGGATTTTTGGTCCTGTTGTCCTTGGGCGCTGCCCTGGGACTGCTAAGCCCGCTTTGGCCGACCGATCCGAGCTTTATGGCTGCGGAATCTCAAAGCCTAAGGTTGGGGCCTGGAGCTGAATATCCGGTCAGCGGGGCTTTGGTCAAAGGGGAAGTGGTGCGGGCCGGAAAACAATGGGGAAACTGGCTTTTAATTAAGCGGGCTGGTGAGGAACGCTGGGTGGACCGCCGGCCCTTACTTAAGCTAGGGCTAACAAGTAAATCCGGTTAAAAATCAATTCGATCCTCCCCTCCGCGTCTTGTTGGGCGGCCAATCCGTCGCCAAAGAGCTGGCGGAATTGGGCTTCGTAGCTTGGGGGGTAGGGACTGGGGTAGTGGGTTGGGTCTAAATATCCGGCGGCGGCACCACTTTCGAAAACATTCATCGCTTGACTCAAGGTCATTTTTACTCGGTCGGTTTGTATCTCTGACTGCACTTCTGAAAACAGGGCTTTTAAAAACAGCGCATTATAATCTTCAGCAGTCTCCAAAAAAAGCCAAGGGTTCTGCAATCCAGCCAAAATCTCCCCGGTTTCAGGATGAGACATTACTGCTTCTAACGCCTTGATAAAGTTCGGGCAATAGAGGCGGGTGGCCGGGGCTTGCATGGCCATCCGCCCTTTATTTTTTAAAGACCTATGGCACTGGCTGAGAACTAAATCGGGATTTTTAAACCACTGGAAGGCGGAATTACAAAAAATCAGGTCGAAATAGTTTTCCATGTGTATCTCTTCGGCACTGGAGACACAATATTCAAGACCCAAGGGCAGGCCGCCAAGGCGGGCTTGGGTAATCATCGCTTGGGAGGCGTCTAATCCCACTAAGGGAGCGCCCGTGATCCGGCGGATGGCCCGGGAAAATCGGCCTGAACCACAACCTAAATCCAGGGTGATCTCCCCCACCCGAGGTTTGGCCAATTCGAGTAATTTTTCTCCGGCATCGGCTTGGACTAGGGCCTGATAATCGTAGGTATGAGCGATTTTCGAAAAGTCGGCCATGGTTTAATAACTAGTTCTAAGATAACAAAACTTGATCCATTGGCCAAAAAACTCGTTGCGGTGACTACGCCAGCAGTTTTCTGGTTTTTCAGGATCAAACCCTACTGGCGGCCTCACGTCCTTGCGGCCCAAGGCTTGGTCTCGGTTGAACTCTTCGATCAGCCTGCCTGAGTTGTATTCTGGGTGCCCCAGATGGATCAAATATCGTTGGTCCACCGATTCCATGATAGTGTAACCGGTTTCTTGATTGTGTGCCAAAAGGTTAAGGATACCCTTATCGCGCGCGGCCTCCAAGTCGGCGTCTGCATAACCAGCATGTCGGGATTGGGGGCAATTAAAAAAATCGTCCAGGTCACCGGTAATATTGTGAGTTTTATCGAGGTTTTTTGTCCGGTAAACCCCAAAAATCTTGGTTTCAGTGAGTCGCTTATTGAGATTTAAAATCTTGGCTAAGGCCATCCCACCCCAACAGATACCCAAGGTGGAAGCGATATTGGAACGGGCGTATTCCAAAATACGTTTGACCTCATCCCAATATTTAATCGCCTCGAACTCCAGTTCCTCTACCGGCGCTCCGGTGATAATCAAGCCGTCCAAGTGTTTCTCTGCAATCGCCTCTTCAAAGGTGATGTAGAGGTTTTCCATGTGTTCTGAACTGCTCGATTTGTATTCGTGAGATTTCAGCCGAATCCAAACCGGGTCGATCTGTAAGATCGATTTTCCTAAGGGGAAAAGCAGGTTAAACTCATAGGATTTAACATTGGGCATGATATTTAAGATGCCGATTCGCAGAGGACGTATATCTTGCAACGCCGCATCATCTGGTTTGATACAGGTGATGTGATTCGATTCCAACGCCGCTTGGGCGTGGTGGTCTTTCGGTAGGATGATGGTCATAGTCGTTTTTTCCTCGCCGATAAATACAGGCCCAACAGGATCAGGGGGAAGCTTAAAAGCTGGCCCAGGTTAAGCGGTAACCCGGCCTCAAAGGGGACTTGGTTTTCTTTTATTCCCTCGATAAACAATCGAGAAATAAAAATCCCCACTAACATCAGGCCCAATAGCCGCCCATTAAAATCTTTGGTCTTCGCCCGATGATAGAGGGTGAAGAGTACTCCGAATGTAAGCAAATAACAGGCCGCCTCATATAGCTGGGCCGGGTGCCTAGGCAAGGGGTCAATCAACCCAAAGACCACCCCCCAACTGCCATCAGTGGGCCGCCCGATAATCTCTTGGTTAAAAAAATTCCCGGTGCGAATCAAGGCCCCTCCTATAGGAACGGTCAAAGCAATCCGCTCTAATAACCAGAGGTAGGCGTACCCCTTTTTTTGGGCAAACCACCAAAGCGTCAAAAACATCCCTAGCGCCGCTCCGTGACTGGCGAGCCCACCCTTTTGCACCATCAGGATTTCAATGGGGTGGCTTAGGTAAAAGTCGGGCTCATAAAACAAGCAGTGGCCAAGTCTAGCACCTATAACGGTCCCCAAAACCATATAAAAAAGCAGAGAGTCTAGGTCTTTGGGGTCTTTGTTTTCCGCCAAAAACACCTGCTTCATAATCAGCGTTCCCAAGAAAAAACCAGACGCAAACAAAACCCCGTAATAACGAATCTGTAAAAAACCCAAATCCAAAAGGACGGGGTCCTGGTTCCAGAAAAAAATCATTTTAAGTCAAACTCGAATAGGTGCCGAGGACCTTAAAGTCGATCTTCTGGGACTTTAGTGCTTCTAAACAGGTGGCGCTGCGGTGGTTGTTGTAAAAATCAATAAAGAACCGATACTGCCAGGGATGGATTTTTGAGGGTCTGGACTCTAAACGACATAGGTTGAGCCCAAACACATGAAATTCCCGCAATATTTCAAACAAAAGGCCGTGCCGGTCCTCGTGGGATTCAATCAACAGACTGGTTTTATGTTTGGTAAAATCAGGCTGATCTGTGGGTTCTTGAACCTTGATCACAGCAAAGCGGGTCGAGTTGTTAAGGTAGTCCTCAATTTTTTCTTCAAGTATTTTACTCGAAAGGGCTGGGTCTTGTTGGGCACGAATCCGGGGAACAATCGCGGCTATCTTTGAATCTTTGGGTTCTTTTAAAAACTGCTGGGCCGAATCCATGTTCGACTGGCTATAAAGCACCCGTGCTTTAGGCAGGTGCCTAGCCGTGAAATTCATACATTGATTAAAAGCCACTTCATGGCAAAAAAAACCGGTGATCTCATGAAGGGGCCGATTGGCGACCAGCGCATAACTGACAGCGACTAAAGCCTCTGCTATAATCACGACCTGATTCTCGACTAAAGCGTCTTGGGCGGGCCCCACAATACCAGAACTGGAATTTTCAATAGGCATCACCCCCAAGGCAGATGGGTCGGCGACCACTTCTAGGGCGATTTGGGGCAGGGTGTTGGTGTAGCTAATGGGTTTGTTGCCACCCACAAGACTTGCAGCTTGGTTAGAAAAGGTGCCCTCTGGACCCAGCGTTATGATCCGATTGGCTTTTTCCAATAGTTTGATCATCAAGACAAAGGGTTTTGGAGGTTTTTGGAAGCCCTTTTTAACCAAGGTGAACCCCTAGTGTCCCCTGGCTAGGGGGGCAAGTCAACCCTATGTTGACGGCTAGCCCCTAACCAAGTTAGATTGGCCGATTCGTTTAACCTCTATCGACTCCAAGACTATGCTTTCGCTGATTCGCAACAACGTCCAATCCTTTTTTGTTAAGGCGATCGTGCTCATCGTCTGTGGGGTTATGCTGTTTTTTGGGATTACCACCTATCAAGATCAAGGGGTGAACACCCTGGCAGAGGTAGGCGGGATTGAAGTTAAGTTAGAAGCTTATCAACGCTACTATGACCAGACGGCACAAGACCTGCGGCAGCGATACGGGGCCAACGCACAACGAATTATGGAAGCGACTAATCTGAAACAGCAGATTTTGAGCCAACTGGTTAACAATGCTCTTTTGCTAAAAAGCGCCCAGTTCAACGGTTTGGCCATCACCGACGAGGAATTGGCCCAATGGCTTCGATCAAACCCCCAGTTTCTAACCGACGGGCGTTTTGATCAACACAAATATGACGAGCTGCTAAAAGGCATGAGGTCTAGTTCTGCCGAGTTTGAAGCAGAAATGCGCCAAGAACTTTTAGCGCAAAAATACCTTAATTTGGTGGGAAGAAGTCACTTGGTTTCAAAAGAATACGTTGAAACCCTGTACCGGCGTGACCAAACCGAAATGACCGCTAAGATATTCCAGGTAGAAGGCGAGGACCTTAAGATTAAGGCCCAGCTAAGTCCCGAAGAATTGCAGGCCTACTACAACGGTCATCCTGAACGATTCCAGTCTGTTGGGGCGTTTAAGCTCAACTACTTTCTCTACGGTTCCTCCGACCTGACTGGCCAAGCCAAGGTTTCGGATAAGGCGTTAGAACTCTATTACAAAAAAAATCGCGAAAAGCTTTATACTGAAAAGGCGAGTTATCAAAGTCACCATATTTTGATCAAAGTCGCTGAAGGCACCAATCCCCAGTCTGCGCGAGATAGAGCCGGCGCGTTGTATAAACAACTCGAAGCCGATCCCAAGGGGTTTGAAAAGTTTGCCAAAAGCCATAGCGAAGACTTGGCCACCGCGCCTTCGGGCGGCGATTTAGGCCGAGTGGAAGTCGGTCACTTCTTGCCCCAGTTCGACGCCCAGATCGAAAAACTCGAACCCGGCCAGATCAGTCCGCCCTTCTTGACTCGCTTTGGATACCATATTGCTCGATTAGACCAAAGAAATAATGAACGGCGGCGGAGTTTTGAAGAGGTCAAAGGGGAGATAGAGGCCGAATTGGTGGGCAAAAAAGCCCAGCGCAAGCTTGCCCTTTGGCAGGAAAACGCCACCAAACAACTCGCTTCGTCTCCTTTAAGCGCACTAGCTCAAGGCAAGACCATCACCGAAACCCCAATATTTGACCAGCAAACCGACCTAGGCCCGTTAGGTGCCTCGGCCCCGATTTATGCGGAAATTAAAAAGAAGAAGGTGGGAGACAAGGGGGTTATGGAATTAGGGGCTAATCTTCTGGCCTACGAAGTGGTCCAGGTAACCGAGCCCAAGACCAAACCTTTTGCCGAGGTCAAGGAGCAGGTAGCCCTCTTCGCCCAGGTTGAAAAAGAAAAGGAATTGGTCGCGCAAGCAATGACCAAATTAACCCAAGAAATAGTTGACCCTGCCGCCTTTGATGCCTTTAGCAAACGGGTCAACAAGAAGGCGGAAGAGGTGCAGTTTTTTTATAAAGACCAGCAGGTTGGCAAATTCAGTGCCGGGCGGGAGTTTGTGCAAGCCCTATACGAGCTAGAGCCAGGACAGGCGCGGTTTATTGCTCAGGGGAATATGGGTTATGCTGCTATTTTAGTGGCCAAGACCCAAGGGGACCCCGCCATGGGCGCTACCGCCCTTGGTCGGATGGGAGATGAATTTAAGGGGCAGAAGGCGCAGGTGTTGTTGGCCGGACTGGTGGACGAATTACGCAAAACCACGCCGATCCATTATAATGCTAAATTGATGAATGCCCTAGAAATCACCGGCAGGCCGTAAAAAAATACCTTGCGGTACAATATTCAATCAGGTTAAAGGTCTAGGAATCAAACCCCAAGCCTTTTTATCGAACATTTGCAGGGAGCAATATGGAAATTCTCGACCAAATTGAAAATCGGATCAAACAAGCGATCAACCGCATCGGTGAACTTCAGGCGCGTGTAGAGGCTTTGGAGGAAGAAAAAATCCAGTATGAAGAAAAGCTTGTCTCTTTGTTGGAACAATTGGATCAAGCCTCTGGCGAAGAGTCCACCCAAATTGAATCCCAGGAAGAGCCTTTGGTTCATCACGGATTTGACGGCCACTCTCATATGGACCAACCCCATTTCTAAGGGTATCCTCCGTTGGGTTGTGCTGGCCGCTCTGGTTTTGAGCGGCCCCTCCTTAGTCCGGGCCAAGTCGCTCTTGGCTATCTTTCCATTAGAAAACACCCGCATCACTTCTGACTATGATTGGTTTGGGAGTTATGTAGAAGGATATCTGCGTGCCAACCTAACCCGCATGGGGCAGGTGGATCTAATCAGTTTTGAGGTGCTAAGAACCGCGCCTGAAAAGGGGCCACTGGTTTGGGGTGGATACCGTTTAGGCGGGACTTATCAAAAGGTTGGGCGCTTGGTTCAAATCAAGCTGGCTTTGAGTGAAAAAGGGGAGGAGGTCCAGTCTTGGGAGCGGACCTTTAAGCCGCAAGAAATGGCGGATCAACTGCAAGCTTTGGGTAAGGCCGTTTTAGAGCGAGTGGCGCCTGGAGCCCAATGGCCAGCCAACGAATTTTATTTAGACCCAAGCGAGGAAACGGCTAGTTTTTTTAAAGCCCGGCACAAGCGCTTTACCCAGGCCGAAGGCCCTAGCTTACAAGAGGCTTACCGGCTCTTTACCCGCTTTGGCGAATATGAGGAGCCCCTGATTATCGCCGAGGTAGCGACCCAGCTATATCTGGCTTCAATCAACGAGCCCAAAGAGATGGTCGAGCTGCTTAAAAAGGGGGAGCGGCTCTTAAGGCGGGGATTGGTCGCCCATCCTGATTCAGCGGAACTGTTGGCGGCCTTGGCGCTGGGTTATTATTTAACCCGCAGCTACCCTAGCTTTATCGAAAAAACCGCTGAACAAGCTTTAAGGCGTGATTCGAGGCAAGACTTGGCTTTATGGATGAAAATATTAAGTGTAGGAATGCAAAGCGGCCAAGGGCACGAGCTGTTACTTCAGTTTCGCGGGCTTAACCCTTACGGGTTTGGGTCCAAGGCAAGGTTGCCCTATTTACACGGAATCTTTAAAACAGAGATGGCCCGTGCTGAGACCATTATTCAACAAGTTGAAAACCCAGACCCTATGAACCTGCAATCCCGATGAAGTTACCGATTTTGCTGATTGTGGCGCTTGCCTTGGCCGGTTGTAACTACAACTATTATCAAGGTAAAGAGCTCGAAGAGGGGGGCCGTTTTGAAGAGGCTAACATCGAGTACCACCGAGCCTATACCAGCGACCCAGGCGACGAGGACTACCAAAACGCCTTTGAGCGAACCGCCGAGCAAACCACCGAAGACCTGTTACTGCGCTATCAGCAATACCTGGATCAAGGGAAAATGGAGATTGCTTATGATCGCTTAAAAAAAGCGAAAAACCTATCTCCGAACCATCCGGTCGTGCTTCGCGAATTGCGCCGCTGGACCAGTGTGTTGATTGCAGGCAAGGTTGATTTCAGCTTCGAAAGTTTAAAATCGCAAATCCCTCTGGCTGACGAGATGGAGTTGTTGGTGCGGATCAATACCTCTGATCCCCAAAAAATTCTCGACGCCAAAGTGGACAACCGAACCCATATTTTTGCAGTTGAAGACGTGATTTATAACGTTTCCCAAAAGGATTTGATTTTTTACAGCCTTAATTCAATAGGGATCAAACTTAGCAAAAAAACTAGTCACGACGCCCGGTTTATCAAGTTTGTCGATGTGAAGATCCCCTACCCCAAAGATGTAAACGGGTCCCTGGATTCCTTAGGTGACGACTTAAAACCAGTAGAACAGATCTATCCCTTAGAAGAATTATCCCGCTCTGCCGCCCCTGAAGACTGGGTGGCTAGCCGGGGTTTGGTTTATAGTTTGGAGTTAAAAGGGGACCGTATCTGGGTGGAAAGTTCAAACGGCAACATCGATTACCTGCCCCAATTGCTTTATATTAACAACCAAGAGCGGCGCATCTTTTTAGATTTTGGTAAACTAAACTGCATTCAACGCCGCCGAGGGGGATTTTGGACCTTTAAGCGGGTGATTGAACCAGAGCGGCAATATCTAAAGGAACTTCGGACCAATCTGATGTATTTCCCTTATTTCTACTTCCGCGAAGGTGCCTACGCTTTTGTTAAAAAGCCTAGCTAAATTTGGACCCTTTGGGACCTCGCCGAGGCTCCACCAGCACCGCTTCCAAAGCGCCCGGCCAAAGCTTGCCCGCAGCCGCGGCAATAGCCTTGTGGGCTAAGTCGGTAGGCCTCAATCTGGTACCAATCCCGCTGAATTAAAAGCTCTCCGCAGTGGGCACAAAGGGTCCTGCCCCCTTCGGGGTCATGAACATTGCCTGTGTAAACATGACTTAGACCCGCCTCCACCGCAATCTGGCGCAGGTGTTTTAAGGTGGCTAAACTGGTTTTGGGGTGGTGCTTCATTTCAAAATCTGGGTGGAACGCAGAGAGATGTAGCGGTGTATGGGGCCCCATCTTTTGAGCGATCCAGCTGGCCATGGCCTGCATCTCCTCAGGCCGATCGTTTTCCCCTTCGATCACTAAATTAGTCACTTCTACCCAACACTTAGTCTCGTTAGCCAAATATTCCAGAGTCTCTAATACAGGGGCTAGATGTCCCTGGCAAAGGTGGCGATAAAAGGATTCGTTAAAGGCCTTTAGATCGACGTTAGCCGCATCCACCCACCGGTACAAATCGGCGCGGGGGGCTTTGTTGATATAACCCGCAGTCACCAAAACTACTTTAATCCCGGCCTCCTTGCAGGCTTGGGCGACCTCTATGGCAAACTCAATAAAGATAGTGGGGTCATTGTAGGTCAGGGCAACCGAATGAGCCCCTATGGCTTTAGCCGCTTGGGCAATTCGTTGAGGACTAGCCTCCTTGGCCAGGTTATCCCAATTATCCTTTTTACTAATCCCCCAATTTTGGCAAAATCGGCAGCCCAAATTGCAGCCGATGGTCCCAAAGCTAAGCACCGAACTGCCAGGGTAAAAGTGGTGGAGTGGCTTTTTTTCGATGGGGTCTAGTTGGAAACCGGATGCAAGACCAAAACTGTTTAAAAAAAGTTCACCCCCAAGGTTTTCGCGATTTTGGCAAAAGCCCGTTTCTCCTGGTTTGATTTTGCAACTGCGAGGGCAGAGTTGGCAGCGGAGCAACCCCATCTCTAGGGGTTGCCAATATTTGCCTGGATAAAACATTACACCCCCACGGAGGGTTTAGATCACTTCGATTCCTGGCTTTCCCTTATTAAAATTGCCAATCACACAGGCCGCGTCATTGCCTGCTTGTTGCAGTGCCTTAACCAGCGCTACTGCTTGGGCAGACGGCAAGGCCAGGAGTAAGCCCCCAGAGGTTTGGGGGTCAAACAACAATTCTTCCTGGGCCCCAGTCAGTGGATGATGCAGCTTCAGAAACGGCGAGGCCATTAACCGATTGTCTTTGTTGCTTCGGGTGGTTAACCCTTTTTGGTACATCTCTAAAGCCCCACCAAAAAAAGGAAGCCGGTGGTATTCGAGCTGTAAATTTAATCCCGCCCCTTTGGCCATCTCTAACCCATGGCCCAAGAGCCCAAAGCCGGTCACATCCGTGGCGGCGTGAATCTCGAAGGTTTGAGCCACTCTTTTGGCAGATTGATTAAGCCGGGTCAGGCTAGGGATCACTTCTTCAGCCAGGGCAGACGCGCTGAACTTGTCGGCGCGTGTGGCGTTGAGTAATACCCCAGAGCCTAATTTTTTAGTTAGTACCAGCGCGTCCCCAACCTGAGCGGTGGAGTTTCGCCAAATTTGGTGGGGGTCCACCGTACCACAGACCGAAAGTCCATATTTAGGCTCTTCGTCCTCGATCGAATGGCCCCCTAAAAGCACCGCCCCAGCCTCAACAATCTTGTCCGACCCACCTTGCAGGATGTCTTTTAATACGGACAGGCCTAGTTTTTTGGCAGGAAACATTACCAGGTTTAGGGCGGTCAAGGGCTCGCCTCCCATGGCGTAAACATCTGAAAGACTATTGGCCGCCGCGATCTGGCCAAATTGGTAGGGGTCATCGACCGCCGGGGTGATAAAGTCCACCGTGGCCACCAAACCCAGGCCCCCTTCCATTAGATATACCCCGGCGTCGTCGGAAGTTTCGGTTCCGACCAATAGCTGAGGATGTTTGGGCAAACCCAGCGCCGCCAACGTCTCCGACAGACCTGTCGGACCTAGCTTAGCGGCTCAACCGCAGGTGCTAGCCAGATGGGTCAGGCGAATTTTTTTAGCAAAGGGCAGTTTCATTGGGCTCCAATAGGTTCAGGCCCAGCCTAACATGAGGAACAAAAGTGGGCAATGCCGCTCTTGGCTTTGTGGGCTGGGTGGGGTAAGCTTAACCGCAAACTTGGGAGACTAGATGAATCAAGATTTGGGTTTTGGAATTACCTTACTCGAACTTTCGGACCGGTCTGGGAAATATCCGATTTCTGGGTATCTGTTGCAGGCAGGTGGAAAAAACTACGTCATCGAGACCGGGCCAGCTGGGTCAAATGGAGTGATCCTAGACGCTTTGGTGGACGCTGGTTTAGGGGTGTTTGACTTAGATGGAATCTTAGTCACCCATATTCACTTGGATCATTCAGGCGGGGTGGGTCTCTTGGCCGAGCAGTGCCCCAAAGCGAAGATATATGTCCATCCCAAGGGCGCGGCGCATTTGATTGATCCTAGTAAACTCGAAAAAAGCGCCAGAGCGGTTTATGGGGATCTGTTCGAGCCATTGTTTGCCCCGATCCGCCCAGTCGCACCAGAGCGCGTGGTGCTGGTCGAAGAAGGGTTTACTTTGGAGGTTTCCCCAGGGCGGCGACTGGAATTTATTAATGCTCCAGGCCATGCGTTTCACCACTATGTGATCTGGGACCCTTTGAGTGAGGGATTTTTCACCGGGGATGCGGCCGGAATGTTTTACCCAAAGGCCCTAGAGACCTACGAGGTGCCCCTCTGCCTCCCTGCCAGCACTCCGGTGCAGTTTGACCCAAAAGCCATGGCGGAGACCTTAACCCGGCTCGCCTCTTTTCATCCTAAAAGGCTATATTACACTCATTTTGGGATGACCGAACAAGCAGGGGCGATGTTGACCCAGATGTTGGGTTGGATGCCCTTGTATGGGCAGGACGCACCCGAGCATTTCCGCAAATATCGAGACCTTGACGCGCTAGCCCAGTTCCTTTACCAAGAGATAGGCACGAAAGCGCAAGCCTTGGGCCTGCCCAACCTGCGTGGTCTCGCCGGTCTCAAATTCGACTGTGGACTCAACGCCCAAGGTATCGCCGCCCACGTCGAGTTTAGCGAGCGGGTTTGACTCTGGCGACCAGAGCCATGATTCAGTAGAGGGCCTTGCCCTGGCTGGATCGCTCCCGTTTATTGCAAGACTTTAGTGGTTATCTCGGATGCCCCGTTTGGGGAGGCTAACCCTGCAAAATTGCTGGCAAAAGCGTGTGGATGTAGCTAACAACGGGTGGGACGATTCCTGCCATGCATAGGTCTTGATGAATAGAACACAACTTATCCGAGGACTGCTTGATTCAATTTTGATTGGCTTGGTGGCCTTTTCATGTCTCTTGTCTTTTTTCCCTACGGCAGTTCGGGTATCATTGAATTTGGATGCAAACCCAGAGGTAGGCCGCTTTGCCCCGGTCGGAGCCCAAGTGCAACTTTCTCACACAAAACCCTCCAAGGGCACCGAACCCCTTTTTGTGGACTCCTTAAGTAACTTGGGGATTAACGGCTCCTTTAGTGTGAGTTTCTGGGTGAACCCTGCGCAATCGCAAAAAGCCGAAAAACCCTACTTGCTGAATCTGCTTTGGATCGGAAATCCCGACGAAGAGGCCCGGCCCTTAGCTTCCCTTTGGGTAAATGCGATTACCAATAATTTCCATATTTCTAGCGCCAATGGATCCTTCGAAACCGAGCCTTTCAGTTTTCAAACAGATCAGCCCAGCCGCCTAACCCTGACCTACGACCAAAATAGTGGTTCAATGAGGTGGTATTGGAATAAAAGGAGTTTGGAATACACCCAGGTTCCTTGGATCCAAAGCCATTTTTTCCCCTCGAACTCTGCGGGTAACCTGCAAATTCGGCTTGCCGGGGGACTGGCACCTCAGACTCAAATGCACGGGCAATACCGGTTAACGGTTTGGCCCAAAATGTTAACCGAGGCAGAGGTAGCACAGGTCCACCAAACGACCAGCTTTAAATGGCATGAATATCTCGATGACCCCAAATGGGAACCGCGTCGTCACCTATTTCGGTTGATTTCTGGGTCCCTGTTGGTGGTTAGCCTCTTATTATTGAGTTACCGACGGGGCTGGATCAATTATAAGAAGGTAGCTCAAGAGATGCGTGATATCGAGCGGCTCACCTTACTGATTCTGGCCATTATGTTTCTCTTAATGTGGTTGAGGGATTAGTGGACAAGTTTAAAGCAAGATTAGACTATTTTTTAGCAAATCCCTTCTTGGTAGGTTGCCTGCTTTGGGGGGTGCTTTTTGTTTGGTGGAGCCATTTTCGCTTAGGCATGCTGTTTCTCAGAGGCGAGACCGGTGAAGACCTTTTGCGGTATGCCTATAGTCTAGAACGAATGTCTCGGGGCAGTCTGCCTCTTTGGAATCCATGGGTTGATGGAGGGCAACCCTATACAATTTGGCTGCTTTTAACCGAATTTCCCTCGCCTTTGGATGGGTTGTTGGCGTTGGTCTTGGGGCTATTTTCAGGACTTAATCCTGTGCAGGCTACTGGGTTAGTATTGGTTACTTACGCCGCCCTTTTTTGGCTGTTTTGTTACCGAATCTCGCTGTTTTTGGGAGCCTATTTGTTCGGGGTCCACTCTGGGCATTTTCGCAAGTTAGCATTATTTACCAGTCTGGCTCAAGTAACCGCCGTCTTCCGCTTTGGCGGAATGGGGACCAATGTTGTTTATCTGCAAATTTTTTTTCTAATCCCGCCAGCTTTGTACTATTTTTTGCGGTTTACTTCTCGCGAAGGCCAGCCGAGGGATCTGGTCTGGTTTATGGTGATTTTTGGCTTGCTGCCCTATACAGCCGGCAGTTATATAATCCCGATTGCATTGTTTATTTTGACGATTGGTTTGTTGAGCTTGCCGGTTTTGGTCAGGCGATACCAAGAAAACCGCAAAAGATTAAGGGAATTGTGGCCTCTTTTGGGAGTGCCAATTTTTTTGGGCCCTGCGGCCAGTGTTTATAGTGCTGAATTCCCCCGTATCTGGCGGGCGGGCCGAGACATGGTCAATCCCACCTTCGAAGCCTTGGTTTACGGACAATCAGCGCCGACGGTTTCGTTGTTTATGCGCTTGTTTAGGGGAAGCATAGACAATCCCTGCACTTGGTTGCTTTTATTGATCCCCTTTGGTTTTTTGGTTCTTTTTAGAAAAGAAATACTCCAGCGACATTTGGGGCTGTGGGGGACTTTTTGGGCGCTTTCCACGGTCTGTTTAGGGGCTTATTCGCCCTTTTACCGGGTTTATTACGATTGGCTTTTCCCCTTTTTGCAGCAGGTTAGGTACACCGATATTTATTTCGACCTAACCGCTTTTCTGGTCCTCCAATTGGCGGCAACGGGGATCTGGCTTTTTTGGCAGCGCCCTTTTTGGAGTGATCTAGTTATTGGAGCGGGGGCGATTTATTTAACCATGGATCAGTTCGAAATGTTAGGGTTAAATTTTGAGCAGGCAGTTGGACTGTCGGGGCTTGGAATAACGATGTTGGTGGCCCGCCGCGCGGGTGGATATAGGGCCGGTTTATCGCTCGGGACTGCGGGCCTTTTGGCGCTGGGAGCAGGGGGGCAGATCTGGCCTACCCAGACGAATTTTATTGGGTTTTACTTCAGTCGGGATCAAGAACATTTCTTCGGCGAATCGGTCGATCCCCCGAAATCTCGGGTTAATCGAGTAAAGCTGGACCGCGAAAAGTGGGGTGCCGGGTTTCCGATATGGTACCATGAAGTGATATACGATCCTGGTTCAAATTTCTTGCGGATCAATGATACCCAAAGTTTGGATCAAACACTGAATCCAGCCTCACGGGAACAGGTTTTTGCCTTAGGACAGCCTTGGCTAAAACTGAGTGACACCGTTTCTGTTGATTTAATTCAAACGGGCGCCCAAGAGGAACCCAACTTGGGAGAAATTAAAATCCTTAGCTACGAGCCAGAATCTTTGAAATTGCTGGTCACTTCGGATTCTGCGCGGTTTTTGCGCTGGGCCGATGCCTTTCACCCCGATTGGCAAGCTACCTTAAACGGGAAACCAGCGCCTATACTCCGCTCCAATCAGATATTTAAGGCAATTCAAGTCCCTCAAGGCAAGAGTGAAATAACCTTTGAGTTTAAACCTATGTTTGCTAATTGGTATCGATTGGCGGTTTTGACTTGGGCGGGGATGCTGGTTATTGGGATTCGCTCAAAACGGCGTTGAGCTTCAGCGCGGCGCTCTCCCTAGGTTCCACCCGCTACTCCCGCCCCAGCTCCTCGGCGCGTTCTTTGGCCTTGGTGAAAGCCTGGATCATTTGCTCTAAAACCCCGGCTTGGTTAAGGTGGTTTAAGGCCGCCTCGGTGGTACCGCCTTTGGAGGTGACCTTAACCCTCAGGTCAGCCGCTTCTTCATCGGTGCTAGCCAACAGTAAAGAGGCACCCACTAAAGTTTGAGAAACCAGGGTGCGGGCGTTGTTGCGGCTAAACCCGAAGCGCACTGCCGCCTCGGCCATGGCTTCGGCCAGATAAAATAAATAGGCCGGGCCTGATCCAGAGATGGCCGTGGCTGCATCAATCATCTGTTCTGATTCCACCTCTATTGCCTGTCCCAGGCCACTTAAAATCACCTGGGCCACCCCTAAGCGTCCAGGGGTGACCTTTGTGTTGCCACAAAAGGCGGTCATCCCTTGGCCGATGGCGCTAGGGGTGTTGGGCATGGCGCGAACAATCATCCGGTTTGGAAAAAAGGACTCCATCTTGGCTAGCGTAATCCCGGCCATAATCGAAATCACTAGGCTGTCCCCATTCAGCATGGGTGCGAGACCTCCCATTACCTGAACTGCGTCTTGCGGTTTGACCGCCAAAACCACAAGTTCTAAAGGGGCTTGGACCTCGTTTAACTCTCGATGGAACTTGACCCCTTTGCCTTCGAGTTCCAGGGTTTGCTTCGTGTCGCGGCGTTCAAGAATCTCTAAACTTTCACGCGAAAAGATCTCTTTTTCTAAAAGAGCGGTGGCAATCGCGGAACCCATGTTGCCACAACCGACAATTAACGCCCTTTTCATCCTTTCGTCCGCTCAAATTCTTTCATAAAATCAGCCAATGCCTGCACCCCGGCTAAGGGCATGGCATTATAAATCGACGCCCGCGCCCCACCCACTAAACGGTGACCCTTGAGGGCGTAAAGCCCTTGCTTTTGGGCTTGCGCTACAAAATCAGCCAACAGGTCTTCTTGGGCCAGATTAAAACAAACGTTCATCAAACTCCGGTGCTCCTTGTGAGCGACTGGGCGGTAAAACTGGCTTTGGTCCAAGCAATCGTATAGCACCGCCGCTTTTTGGGAATTGATCTTAGAAATCGCCTCAACACCCCCTTCCCCTTCGAGCCATTTAAGCACTAGATTAATCATCCAGATGGCAAAGGTGTTGGCCGTGTTGGCCATGCTATGGTTGTCCCGGTAAACCGCAAAATCTAGGAGTTTGGGGCAATCCTTGGGAGCGTGACCGATAAGGTCTTTGCGGACAAACACCATCGCAATCCCTGAAGGCCCCAGATTTTTTTGAGCCCCTGCGTAAACCAGACCGGTCTTTGAATAATCAATCGGCCTCGATAAAATCTCAGAGGTCATATCTACCACTAAGGGCACTTCACCGGTCTTTGGGAACTCTTTGTACTGGGTGCCAAAGAGGGTGTTGTTACTGGTGATATGCAGAAAACTAGCCTCTGGATCGACTGGAATAATTTTAGGAATTTCGGCAAACCCATTGGCCGCGCTGCTGGCGGCCAGTTCGATCCGCCCAAACTTCGCGGCCTCGGTGGCGGCGATTTGGGAGAAGTTGCCGGTCTCCACGTACTGGGCCATGCGCTTGGGTTTTCGGCCCATCAGGTTCAGCGGCACTGCCGAAAACAACATTTGCGCGCCCCCATGGAAGTACAAAATCTCGTAGTTTTCCGGTAGCTTAGCCACTCGGCGGAAGAGTTCGTCCGTCTCCGACAAGAGCGCCTCAAACTGTTTTGAGCGGTGACTGACCTCGACGATAGAAACCCCTAACCCGGCAAAATCCAAGAATCCTTCTTGAACCTGTTTCATCACCGGTCTGGGTAACATCGCCGGTCCGGCGCCAAAATTGTAAACTTCTTTCATAGTTGCTTCTTTGTAAGTGAACCTTAAAACCTAAAAGGGTCAGATGGCTCCGTCAAGGATCAAGCCGGAATATGGTCCGAGTTGGCAAAAAACTGCATACCTTTAAACTTTTCTTTAGCGTAGTCGAGGTCCCAGGGGCTGTTGCACAAAAAGATTGGCTTTTGGTCCACGTCTATGGCCACTTGGCCGACGTAGCGAGACTCAAAATCTTTTTTTACCTTGAGGTCGGTGGCGTGATACCAGCGGGCCAGTTGGTAACCCACGGGCTCAAAAACCCCTTCGACCCCGTATTCCCCCAGCAGGCGGAACTTGATCACCTCAAATTGCAAAACCCCCACCACCCCTAAGACCAATCCGCCCGATTGCAGCTTAAAGACCTGGGTTGCACCCTCTTCGGTAAGCTGTTGGAGGCCCTTTTCGAGCTGTTTGGTTTTTAAGGGATTGGCTAGACGGACCCGCATAAAATGTTCAGGTGAGAAGTGGGGGATACCCGTAAAGTTTAGGGGTTCCCCTTCGGAGAAGGAATCGCCGATTTTAAAAAGCCCGGTGTCATAAAGCCCGATGATCTCCCCTGGCCAAGCCTCGTCTAATTGTTCCCGGTCTTGGGCTAAAAACCCCATCACCTTGGACAGCTTGATTTGACGCTCTAGCCGCACATGGTTGACCTTCATTCCCTTTTCGAACTTGCCCGAGCAAACCCGTAAAAAGGCCACCCGGTCTCGGTGGGCCGGGTCCATGTTGGCTTGGATCTTAAAAATAAAGCCAGTCAATTTGGGTTCTTCAGGTGCGACAAACCGTTCTAAAGCCGGTCTGGGCAGGGGGCCGGGGGCGTAGCGTAGAAAATCGTCTAAAAATTCTTGCACGCCAAAACTGTTCATTGCCGAGCCAAAAAAGACCGGGGTCTGCAACCCTCCCAAGTAAGACTCGGGGTCAAAAGCACTGCCCGCCCCTTCTAAGAGTTCCATCTCTTCTCGAAACTGGGCTCCCCAGGTACCTATGGCGTATTTGTCGAGCAGCAGGTCGTCCCATCCCGTAAGTTGGACCTCGTCAAATTCCTTGCGGTCCGCCCCTTCTTTAAAAATACGTAGTTTTTTGGTCTGCCGGTGATAGACCCCAGCAAATTCAGAGCCCATACCTACCGGCCAAGTGATAGGGCTAGTTTGAATCCCCAGGACCTCCTCGATTTCGTCTAACAGCTCAAAGGGACTTCGGCACTGGCGGTCGAATTTGTTGATAAAGGTCATCACCGGCGTGTTGCGCATCCGGCAGACCTCTAAGAGCTTTTTAGTCTGGGCTTCCACCCCTTTGGCCCCATCGATCAACATCAGCGCCGAATCCACCGCCGTCAACACCCGGTAGGTGTCTTCGGAAAAGTCCTGGTGACCGGGGGTGTCGAGTAGGGTTATATTAAAACCCTTATATAAAAAGGTCATCACCGAGCTGGTGACCGAAATACCCCGTTGTTTCTCGATCTCCATCCAGTCGCTGGTGGCGTAGCGCCCCGATTTACGAGACTTCACCGTCCCCGCCATCTGAATCGCCCCACCGAACAAGAGTAGTTTTTCGGTAATAGTGGTCTTGCCCGCGTCGGGGTGCGAGATAATAGCGAAGGTCCGCTGGCGGGCTATTCGTTGTTCGATTTCAGGGGGCATGATGGGCTGGCTAAGGATTAAGCGGTAAAGCTAGCCGATTGTGGGGGTTTTGGCTAGGGGGGGGGCGGAGGATAAAGCGGGACGGATAAAAGGTTGGCCCTAGCGGGTTTTTGAGGCGTAGTGGCCTTTTTTTTGCTTGGTACCTGGGGGAACTGGGCTAAGCATCAAAAGGAATCTATGAAAAATCTAGTTAAACTCACCGCCGAAGAGCGACATTGGTTAGTACTGGCAGTAACCCATATTATTCTTGCCGAAGGAGCGGCAGAAAAAGTGGAAAAAGCCTATTTGAAAAAATTGTTGGATACGATCTTTAGTGGGGACACGAAAGAAATATTGGCTGAAATATCGGAACTTTTTCGCAGCAAAACCCTCCCTGCGCTCAAAAAAATACAAACCTCCGACCTCGACAATCTCGTGTACATGCTCGACATCATTGCCTGCTCGGTGTTTGTTAACGGGAAAAAGCCCAAAAGCCAGACGGCGAAATACTTTGAGGCCGGTCAAGCACTTGGGGTCAATATCGGCACCTTGTCCTTCCGTTTAAGCTTAGAAGCCGAAAAATTTCGTGTAAATCGCAAGCTTGCTCAAATAAGAACAGATATCAAAGAAGACCGGCTAAGAACCTTGCAGGTTAAGTGAATGGGGGGACTGCGCCCAAAGTCAACAGGTCTGAGGGATAAAAAAATTTAAAGGGAAAACCATGTTCTTGAAAATTGTTGAGTCTGCCCCTTTGCTTTTTGGAGGGACCGTAATTTTGCCAGTAGTCGCAGGGCTTTTATCAGCATACGTCGGCTTCAAAAACCTGGAAAATAGCTACGAAACCAAGCAGCATCAAGAAAGAGTCGAAGACACTCAAGAACGTCACACCGCTCAAAATGAGGAAATCCTGAGAATACAACAGGAGCATCGCAAGGAGGTGCAAGAGTTCATGGATCGACTTGAAAGAAACATGACCCTATTTCGGGAGTATGATAACAAGCTCCCACTCGGAGATCCCAAGAGCCCAATGATTCAGGCAATGATCTCACAATATGAAACAATGAAGAACGTGCTTTATCAATCAAGTATGGGGACTACTGAGACAATCCAACTGGAACATTCACAACTAGCTCTCGATTTGGCTCAAAGATTAAACCGTGCGATTGGAAGTTATGTTGAAACAATGACATCTGCGGGTGAAATGCTAACGATCAATTTTGGGGGCAATAAGTTTCTTGTTCTGTTCAAAGTGCCGATGCGGATTCCACCGAGGATCGAGATACTCGATATCCCCCCATCTATTAAATACGAACTTTCGCATATTTCAACGGCTGGCTTTGAAGTAGTTTTTCAAGGTCCTCAGAAAATAGAACACTTTGGATTCATGGCGAGCGCAGAATTGTAAACATGAGTAACTTCAACTTACTAACCACCGAATGGCCAGACTTCTACGAGGCGGCGCTCAAAGCGGAGCGGGGTGTGTACAATCAGCCGCGCACGGCGGCGATGGAGGCCTGGTTCACCATTGAACTGGCTGTGAAGTGGCTTTCTGATCATGATTCATTTCTCAAATTATGTCCTAAAACTAGTTAAAGTTTGAAAAGCGACCCCGTTTCTTAGGTTGGTGTTAGCGAAAAAATACCTTAAAACCAGAGGTCACAGTGGAACGATATCAACAAGAAACCCATGCAGGCAACCTTTTATCTCCATTTTCCACGCTCGACGGTCGGGAGGAGATGATCCAAAGGCGAATCCCGCTGGGCCTAGAAGCGGGCACTATCAGCGGTTTGTTCTGCGCCAGGCAGTTCACCGGGTGGGACATCCCCATTTACAATGTTAATCCGGCCAAGGGGGGCTGGACCGGAACCTAAAAAGCGCCATGCCAGGGTCCCCGCTCCCAAAGACCCTGACCCTTTTCCCACGGGAAAAACAGGCTAACTCCTTTGCTCGTGGGCCTCTTCAAGACCCCTGCACGGCAAAAACCATCTTATTTTGCTTTACAAATCAGGCGGAAATCCGGGGACACATCAAGACCACTGCATAGTTGAAGACCTTTCGATTTTTAGCTTTTCAGCCCGGTTTTTCGTCAAATTGTCGTCTTTGAGGGGCTGCTTTTCCCCGATTCTTACCGGAAAGTAGGGGATTTCGCCCTTTTTGGGCACAGTTATCCCCGTAAAAACACAAATTCACTGTTTTTTTACGTTGAAACCAAGTCTGCTGAACGCCCAAAGTTGAGCTTCCTTGAACCCAGATAGCTTGCTCTACCCAAACCGTAGTCTCGCTTTAGCCTCCCCCGCGCTTGATTTTGTAGCGGTAGCTTGAAATCAAAGGGTTCCTGGGTTGGCTCTAGAATGTCTAAAAAGTCGCAAAGAGCCGCTTTGGGGAGCCGTCCTAGACCGGAGTTGGGGATCAAAAAAAAAGATCGCAGCATTTTCCGAGAGGCTCTAGGGAAGGGGGCCCCTGAGTTATCGGGGTTTGGGGGCCTTTGGGGGCGCGGGGACTTCGGGGAGTTCGCAACTGATCAGATGGGTTTCGAGCGCCTCGTGGATCCAGGCGCGCAAGGCCACGGCGTCCTGCACCTTCGTCCAGCTTTCGACAAAATCGGCCCGCTGCGCCAGTTTGGCGATGGCCGCCAGCACTTCTAGGTGCAACGCGCTTTGATCTAAGGTCGAAGCCAGCACGAAGAAAGCGATGGGATGGCTCCCCGGCTCCACCTCGACCCCTTGGTGGGCCCTACAGACGACCACCTCGAAGACGCCCTCGCCCTCGATCCGCAAGTGAGGAATGGCTAGTTCTTTGGTCAGAATCGCCCGCTGGAAGCTGGCGTCCTTGAGAAACAAGCGGATCAACTCATCGACGCCAATGTTGATACGGGCCGACAAAAGCTCGGAAGTACGTTTGATCAAACTTTCCAGGTTGGTCGCCTCGGCTAGGTCCAAGATGGTGGCCCGGTCGATGATGCCCCGGATCGCCTTGCCAGGGGCCACCGATCCCATGGTCAGCAACTTGAGACCATAGAGGGTGTCCCCAGGTTCCAAGCCCATCTCGGACCAGGCAGGCACGGCTCCGGTCTTTCCCCCTCTCTCGACCACCAGCGGCAGGACATCCGGGGCGAAACCCGGCTCGCCTAGGACAAACTCTTCAAGGGTGCCGCCCGACTCCACCGCGAAGCGGACCCAATGGGCGGACTCGTCCTCCCGGAGAGCCCCTACCGCCCTACTGTGCAGGCTTTCGAGGTCCACGGCCAAGCGGTGGATGTTGTCGTTCGGCAGGGGTTGGTCCGCTGCGGAGGCCACAAAGCTTTCGGGGATGGCAAAGACGCTGCACCCGATCTTGGCGATCTCCAGGTTGTTGTAAGCGTTGGGGGTTAGGGCGAGCAGGCCCTGGGCCTCAAAGGCGTGTACCGCCATCAGCGCCACTTCACTGGTGGCGTTTCCGGCGATGGCCTGCAACCCTTCGTGCTGGGCC
>Ga0208246_1000107_pt1 | contig 80316 bp, 68 predicted proteins | sample RifOxyD2_FD_184039 | JGI IMG/M metagenome (GOLD analysis project Ga0208246, IMG submission 184039) | Soil microbial communities from Rifle, Colorado - Rifle Oxygen_injection D2 (SPAdes) | ecosystem: Environmental > Terrestrial > Deep subsurface > Rock core/Sediment | place: Rifle, Colorado... | reverse complement strand
AGGGCAACAAAAACATAGCCCCAGGCACTAATCCGTAAATAATTAGTTCCAATCTCAACAACCTGTGCATCGTTATTAAAAAAGGCAATCACTGACGGCGCAAATATTAAGAACAAAACAGTCATTGCCCCCATAAAAACCGCATAGTAACCAGTTGCCAGCCAGGCAGAAGCCATTGCCCGTTCAGGTTTTTTTGCGCCCAGATTTTGACCAACCAAAGTTGCAGCAGCCATACCAAGGGCAAAACCAGGCATCAAGGCTAACATATTAAATCGAATACAGACCCCGAAGGCTGCAACAGCCTGGGTACCAAAGCCGGCCACAACCACAATCAAGGCCAGGTTTAAAAACCCCCGCAAGATCATTTGGGCCGAAGCCGGAACCCCAATTCTTAATATTTGAAAAATAATCAGGAAATTAACCCGTAAATATTGCAGTCTGACATGAACACGTGATCTCCCTCTCAAGAGAACCTCTAAAGCAATTATCGAGCCAATGCCTTCGGCTAAAACACTGGCCAGCGCAGCTCCATCAACGCCTAAGCGGGGAAAAGGCCCAATTCCAAAAATCAATAATGGGTCGAGAATAATATTTGCCACTGTCATTATAATCGCAATAATCATCGGGGTAGCTGCATCCCCTGCACCATTTAAGATGGCAGTAATAAAAAAGATATAAAATATAACGTTAACCCCAACAAAAAGAATTCTCATATAACCGAGCCCCAAGGTTAAGACCTCTGCATCCGCTCCTAAGAGTTTAAGCAAGAATGGGGCACTAAAGTAACCGATCAAAGCCAGTATTATTGAGCTAAAAAAACCTAAAATCAAAGACTGCATGGCAGCATTATCTGCCTTAGCTTGATCGTTTTCACCGATGGCTCTTGCCACCATGGCAGTGGTACCAATACCAACCCCAATCATAATAAACATGACTATCATTAAAAGGGAACCGCTCATTGCCACTGCCGCAATAGCCGCTGCCCCTAAGCGACCCACCCAAAACATATCAACCAGGTTTAAGCCTGCCTGCAACATGTTGCTAATGATCATAGGAATAGCCAGGATCCAGATATTTTTGGAGATTGAACCTGTGGTTAGATCTCGTTCTTTTTGGAATTTATGTAAAAGTCGTCTAATCATTTCTCTAATAATAGCATAAGTTATTAGTTTGGGGCTAATCCAAAATATAATGAAATTTCTCTTCTTTTGTGCGGAAGAAGACTTAGGAGCAAGGTAAGATGTTAACAGCTGCAACTCAACCACCAAAAGTACCTAAAAACTATATTAAGGTTTATGGTGGCCCTGAAAAAGTCCCTAAATTAGTGCTAGATAGACTAGGAACAAAAACAAACGACGACTTAGCTAAACAACATCTTAGGGCTTTAGATAGTCTGGCAACAATTGAGGCTTTCCACTGGTACAGAGGCATCAGTAATCACCCCCACGAATATGTTCCGGCATTTACACTTTATAAAGTTTTTCTAACTCCTACTGAAATTATCAACATAGCAGCGATTTTACCTACCAAACTAAGAGAAAATCTAACAACCTCCCATGTAGGCATGCAATATGCTCCCTTTACTTCGGTTCAGAAAGTGGTTGATTTTATTGCTTTCGTCAACAAAACTTTTGATTTTCCGGTTGATCAACAATTTAGGCTCCCCACCGATAGAGAATTAGATTTACATCATCACAATGTGGCACTTGCTGAAAATGCTGGAGAATATTATGGATTTCAGTCAGCAACTGGTAGAAGCCTAACCTTTTATGAGTTAAGCAGAACTGGAGAAGAATACTATGGTCACCAAGTCACTCAAGAGCCGCAGGGGCATCTTATCCTTGGCGTTTCAAAGATAGCAGCCGAGGCTGAATCAGCTTTTCTCTTTTCTCTAGTCAGAGCCGCCCAATTAGCCGCCTAGCTCCCCTTTTCCCATCTAGCTTTGAGCCCGGGATTATCAATCCAGGATAGCAGATAGTTAACATATTCTTCACCTGTTACCCCAGTATCACGCCCGGTAATTGAGATCTTTTTTTCATACTGTCCGCAAACTTCTAAGGCCATCTCTACTTTTTCGCCGCGTTCAGCATAACCAATGTGGCGGAGTAACATGGCAGCAGCTCGAATCATCGAACAAGGATCAGCATATTTTGCTCGACCCTCTTTGACCATACGAGGAGCACTACCGTGAATAGCTTCAAACATTGACCAACGTGTGCCAATATTGGCACTCCCAGCAGTCCCCACCCCACCCTGAAGTTGTGCTGCTTCGTCGGTTAAGATATCACCGTAAAGATTTGGCATCACCATCACTTTAAACTCGCTGCGTCTGGCTGGATCAAGCAATTTCGCCGTCATAATATCAATGTACCATTCATCCACCTTAATTCCAGGATATTCTTTGGCCAGACGGAAAAAAACCTTGGAAAAACGGCCATCAGTCGTTTTAACTACATTTGATTTGGTTATAACGGTAACTTTATCAACCTTATTCTTCTTGGCATATTCAAAAGCCATGCGGATAATACGTTCAGCCCCTTGCTCGGTGATAACTTTAAAGTCTATGCTGATATCAGGAGAAGCATCAATCCCCCTGGAACCTAAAACATAAGCCCCTTCTGTGTTCTCACGGAAAAAGACCCAGTCAATGTCATCTTTAGGTATCCGCACAGGTCTGACATTGGCAAATAGATCTAAATAGCGGCGCATAGCCACGTTAGCACTCTCAATATTCGGCCACTGATCGCCAGCTTGTGGAGTAGTGGTTGGTCCTTTGAGGATCACATGACAGGCTTTCAGCTCTTCTAGCACATCATCAGGAATGGCTTTTTTATGTTTCGCCCTATTTTCAATAGTTAAACCGGCAATGTCTTTAAATTTAACCTTATCAGCAGCAACTTCGTCCTTTAACATGTGGCGAAGAACTGTTTCTGCATGTTTGGAAATCACTTCGCCAATACCATCACCGAAACAAACCCCAATAATAATTGGTTTTAGCTTCGAGAAATCTGTTTCCTGTTCCCCTCTTTTCATTATCTCAACTCGTTTGAGTTGCTCCTCAACAATTTTGCCGAAATGTTCCTTGGCTCTTTCCACTAATTCTTTTGACATCTCTTATTTCCCCTCTACTTTCTCTGCAGCCTCGACAGTCTGCATAATTAATGTGGCAATTGTCATCGGTCCAACTCCGCCTGGTACAGGAGTGTAGGCAGAACATTTATCAATCACTGCCTTTAACTCAATATCACCAATTCCACCAGGATGATAGCCAGCATCAATCACAACTGCCCCAACTTTAATCCAGTCACCCTTGATAAACTCCGGTCGACCAACAGCGCCAACTACAATATCCCCTTCTTTAACAACCTCTGCTAAGTTTTCGGTGCGAGAATGGCAGACAGTAACAGTGGCATGGCGGTTCATTAACATTAAAGCCATCGGTTTCCCTAAAATAGGACTGCGGCCAACAATTACAGCTCGTTTGCCTTTAATGGGAATCTTATAATGGTCTAGCAACTTCATAATTCCTGCTGGAGTAGCAGAACCATAAGCAAATTCACCCATCGCCATACGGCCAAAGCCATGTGTAGTGACTCCATCAACATCTTTGGCCAGGCTAATGCGATCAAAACAGGCTCTTTCATCAATCTGTTTGGGAACCGGATGTTGGAGTAAGATTCCGTGGACGTTAGAATTGTTATTGAGCTTATCAATCTCGGCTAAAAGTTGTTCTGTGGTTGTTGACTCAGGCAAGATAACTTTTTGAGACTCCATACCCACTCGCTGGCAAGCATTACCCTTCATTTTTACATAAGTGGCCGAAGCAGGATCGTCCCCTACTAATATGGTAGCGAGAATTGGTTTGTTCTTGAGCTTTTTAACCCTTTCTGCTAGTTCAATTTCAATCTGTTTTGCTAAGGCTTTACCATCTAAAACTATTGCTGTCATAATAAAAACTCCCCTCTTTGCTATTTTACCATAAAAGAACTTACTAAAAAAATTTTCTAGATTGGAGGAAAACTAAGCAGACAGCTGCTGATCAATCGCCTTAGCTGCCACCTTACCGTCACCCATAGCAGAAATAACCGTAGCAGCGCCGCGAACAATGTCACCACCAGCATAAACGCCAGGGATAGAAGCTAAACCTTGTTCGTTAACGATCACCCCACCCCATTTTTCAACTTTTAGATCTGGGGTACGCTGTGGCACCAGCGGATTAGGAGAGTTGCCAATTGCGACAACAACTGTATCAACCGAAACCCGAAACTCGGAACCCGCAACTGGAACCGGTCGACATCGACCAGAAGAATCAGGTTCTCCCAATTCCATTTGCAAACACTCAGCAAACTCAACCCAACCATCAGCATTAGCATGATATTTAACCGGCAAGATTAAGGTTTTAAAGATAATCCCCTCTTCATGAGCCCGATGAACCTCTTCCAACCTGGCCGGCATCTCTTTTTCGGTTCTGCGATAGATAATATAGACTTCTTCTGCTCCAAGTCGGAGAGAAACCCGAGCTGCATCCATAGCAACGTTCCCTCCGCCAACCACAGCAACACGTTTGCCGATTTTAATTGGCGTTAAATTTGCCGGAAAATTCCAGGCCTTCATCATATTAATGCGGAAAAGATATTCGTTGGCAGAGTAAACACCATCAAGGTTCTCTCCTGGTACCTTCATGAATTTTGGCAGTCCTGCACCAGAACCAATAAAAACCGCTTGATAGTCTTTGAGCAACTCTTTAATCGTGTAAACGTTACCAATCAACATATCGACTTTTACTTCAACACCAAGGCTCTTGATATATTCAACTTCTAAGTTAACAATGGCCTTAGGTAAACGAAATTCCGGGATCCCGTAGGTTAAAACCCCGCCAGTCACATGAAGCGATTCAAAAACTGTCACCTGATAACCCTTACGCGCTAAATCACCTGCACAAGTTAAGCCAGCTGGCCCACTTCCTATTACTGCAATTTTTTGATCTTTGGATTTGGAGCTTGGAGTTTGTTTTGAGCTTTGATCTTTAATCTTTGATCTTTCGTAGTCCGCAACGAAACGCTCAAGATTCCCAATCGCCACAGCCTCCCCCTTAATCCCAAGAATACATTGTTTTTCACATTGGTCTTCTTGCGGACAAACCCGCCCACACACAGCCGGCAAAGCATTGGTTTCTTTAATCTTTTGGACCGCAGATTCAAAATCGCCTTGAGCCACAAATTTAATAAAACCAGGAATATCAATCTCTACAGGACAACCAGACACGCAAAGAGGTTTTTTACATTGGATACAGCGCTTAGCTTCGGCAATTGCCTGTTCAGGAGTAAATCCCAAAGGAACTTCTTTAAAGTCTTTAATCCGCTCCTGGGCAGAGCGATTCTGCATGTGTTGTCTTATCTTTTTTTCAGCCATAATCAAACACTTTTCAGGAACTTCACCACATCATCATGATTGCCCACAATAACAAAAGTGATAACATCATTTTCAAAGCTAAAAACAATTCTCTGCTTTAAACTGGAACGAATTTCCCATAGTTTTTGGGCCAATCTTTTAAAGCCAAGGCCTTCGGGCCTGTAACCCGCCTCGAAGACGCTTTTTAGGGCTTCTATAGCTTCAACAACTTGTTTTTGCTGAATACCTTCCAGCCTTTTGAAATGCCGCTGAAAAGAAGACTTGAAATAGTATTTCAATGCATTAAGCCTTCAAGATATTTTTTGGCATTTTCCCAGTTATTAAATTTTTTACCGCTTTTTTTTTGGGCCAGGACCTCTAATTTGCTAATTTCTTCTGATGTAAATTCCTTTTCTTGACTGGAGCCACCCCATAACCATTTGATAAAATCCAAAGCTTCGACCTGTTTTAGACGGGGAAGTTTGCTGACATAAAACACAATTTCTTTTTGGATATCCTTTTGCAAAGCCTTCATTTTATTTCACCTCTCTTGTGGTTTATTTTAGCATACCCTAGCCTGCCAGGCCAAGATATACATTAAAAAATACATTAAAAAGGTAACTATTCAGGTGCCACCCCACACTAAAGTGTGGTAAATAGACGAGAAAAGAACTATTATGAAATAACGTTTCCCAGGCTTTAGTCTGGGGTTCTCGTCAATAACTAATAAAGACCTAAATAGTTACCTTTTTTTTTAATTTAGAAAAAAATAACTTGAGGCTTATTTTAGTAAGCGGCACACATGATCAAAAGCTTTTTTCTCAACATCTTTATACGGCTTCAAACGCGCCACAAGATCAGCAAAATCAACCTGATGGCCGTCAAATTCTGGCCCTTCAACACAAGCAAACTTGGTTTGGCCGCCAACAGAGACACGACAAACGCCGCACATGCCAGTTGCGTCAAGCATGATTGGGTTTAAAGAGACCATGGTTTTAATACCATGAGGTTTGGTGACATCACAACAGACTCGCATCATGGGAACCGGACCAACAGCAATGACCAAATCAATTTTCTCCCCGGTAGCAATCATATCTTTAAGTTCATCAGAGACAAAACCCTTACGCCCACAGGCGCCATTGTCTGTGGTAACTTTTAACTCGGAACTCGCAATCCGCAACTCTTCCTGATAAACCAACATTTCCTTACAACGAGCGCCGATAATTGTCACAACCTTGTTGCCAGCCTCCTTTAAACCTTTAACCACCGGATAAATCTCGGCAATCCCTACCCCACCGCCAATAACCACAACTGTACCAAACTTTTCGATATGAGAAGGGACGCCAAGTGGCCCAAGTAGATGAGCGATTTCCCCACCAGCTGGAATAGAATCTAAAAGCTTGGTGGTAGCACCAACGATTTGGAAAATAATCGAGATGGTTCCCTTTTCCAAATCTTTATCGGCAATGGTTAAAGGGATTCGTTCCGCATTTTCAGTCGGGATAATAACAATAAATTGGCCAGGCTTAGCCGCTTTAGCAATATGAGGAGCAGCCACGATAATGCGGGAAATATTTTCCGCCAGTCTTTCTTTTTTTAATATCTTTACCATAATTACTTTCGGAAACCGCGACATCCGCCTTGCCGAGCAGGCGAGGCAAGTTCAGTCGCAGGTTTCATCTATTACTAAATAGATTATAACCTTTTTTTTAGAACAACGAAAAACTACAGTTTTATCGCGCTCCGCCAGGTCTGACTCAACTGCTCAACAGGTAGATTAATTAAATTAGCAATTTCTAGATTGTCACCACCAACCACTCCAAGCTCATTGCAAACTAAATTGTTTTCAATGGCTAATTCTTCAATCTTGCAAAGATTTTCTTTCTTACAAGTAACAATAATTCTTGATTGTGATTCCCCAAACAGCGCCGCATCAGCCCTAATGCCTGGCACCAAAGTAATTTTAGCCCCAATCATATTGTTTTGATCAGACATACAACATTCTGCCAAAGCTACGGCCAAGCCCCCCTCCGAACAATCATGAGCAGCATTAATGTAACCCAAACCAATTGCCTCATAAACTACTTTTTGGACAGCTTTTTCTACTTTTAGGCCTAGAGCAGGCGCCTCACCAGCAACCTGGCCATGAATAACTTTTAAATACTCACTGCCACCCAACTCTTCTTTGCTTTCACCCAATAAAAAAATAATATCTCCCTCATCCTTAAAATACTGGGTGCAGTGCTTGTTAACGTCATTAAGAATACCAATCATGCCAATACTTGGGGTAGGATTAATTGGTCCCTTAGGACTTTCGTTATAAAAAGAGACATTACCCGATACAACCGGCAAATAAAGCTCTCTGCAAGCATCAACAATCCCCATAACACAATTCTTAAAATACCAAAAACGATCCGGTTTTTCTGGGTTGCCAAAATTCAAACAATCTGTCACAGCAGCAGGATCAGCACCTGAGCAAACTAGGTTCCGAGCTGCCTCTGCAACAGCAATTTGAGCCCCACGATAAGGATTCAAATAACAATAACGACTGTTACAATCTGTAGTTGCTGCCAAACCTTTGGTTGTCCCCTTTAAACGCAACACAGCCGCATCAGAACCAGGTAGAACAACAGTATTGGTCTGAACCATATGATCATATTGTTCATAAACCCAGGCTTTGTTGGCCAAAGAAGGACTGGCTAAAAGGCTAAGCAGAACCTCGTTGTAATTAGTCGGCAGCGGTATCGTTGCCAGGTCTAGTTTATTTACCTCATCCAAGTAGGCTGGTTTTTCAGCCGGCATATCATAAACAGGCCCCTTAGCCAAAGCTTCCGTCTTAATATCGGCAACAACTTTGCCCTGATATTTTACCCGCAAGTTTTTATCATCAGTTACATAGCCAATTACCACACCATGTAAATCCCATTTAGCAAAAATATCTTCAATCTCTTTTTCATGACCGGCTTTAACACAAACCAGCATGCGCTCTTGCGACTCTGACATCATGATCTCGTAGGCTTCCATCCCCTGTTCTCGTAAAGGAACATCATCAAGATTTATCTCCATGCCTACCCCACCGGCATCAGCCATTTCAGCAGAAGAACACGTTAACCCAGCTGCGCCCATGTCTTTAATCCCTAAAACATGACCAGTGGCTAACATTTCCAAAGTAGCTTCAATTAAACATTTTTCTGTAAAGGGATCTCCGATTTGTACTGTCGGTCTTTTTTCTTCCCCTTCAGAGAATTCATGAGAAGCTAAAACCGAACAGCCGCCAATACCATCACGACCTGTGCTGGAGCCAACGTACATTATAGGATTACCAACACCAACAGCTTTGGCTCGAGCCAGCTGGTCCTTATGACAAACACCAATACTCATGGCGTTAACCAAACAATTGCCGGAATATGATTCATCAAAATAAATTTCTCCACCGACAGTCGGAACTCCCAAGCAGTTGCCATAAAATTGAATCCCATCAACGACCCCTCGGAGTAAAAACTTATTATACGGCTCAGTTAAAGGACCAAAACGGAGAGAATTTAGAGAAGCAATCGGTTTTGCTCCAGCAGTAAAAATATCACGAATAATACCGCCTACCCCGGTAGCCGCACCCTGTTTAGGTTCAACTTGAGAAGGATGGTTATGGCTTTCCATTTTAAAGACGATCGCCAAGTCATCAACGATAATCCCGCCAGAATCCTCGCCAACTAAAGAGGGATACTTACCTTCTTGGGGAAATAGTTTTAACCATTTACGTGAACGGGGATAACCACAATGCTCAGACCACTCAACCGAAAACATGGCCAGCTCAGTTGGACTGGGCTCGCGATCCATGATCGTTTCTATCTTTTGATATTCCTGGTCTGTTAGACCTAGCTCTTTATAGACTTCTGGTTTAACCATTTAACAATTGACTCCCATATAATTCGCCCATCACTGCCGCCCAACGCATCTTCGCTACATCTTTCTGGGTGCGGCATCATGCCTAAAATATTACGATTTTTATTGACAATCCCAGCAATATCAGCAACAGCTCCATTAGGATTATTGGTATAAGTAAAAACAATCTGATTATTCTTTTTAAGCTCTGCCAAGCCCTGATCATCAATATAGTAATTGCCCTCATTATGAGCAATCGGGATTGAAACAACTTGCCCTTTTTTGTATTGAGAAGAAAAAGGAGTCTCAGTTGTTTCAACTTTTAAATCAACAAACTTACATATAAAGTGGAGATCTTTGTTTCTCAGCATTGCTCCAGGAAGAAGACCTGCCTCTAAGAGAACCTGAAAACCATTGCAAATACCTATCACTAAACCGCCCTTGTTAGCAAAACCAATAACTGCTTCCATAATTGGAGAGAACCTGGCAATGGCCCCACATCTTAAAGAATCTCCATAACTAAATCCACCGGGGATAATCAGACAATCATAATCATCCAACTTAGTGGTTTTATGCCAGATAAATTCTACGGGTTGTTTGAGAACTTTATCAACCACGTGAAAACAGTCTTGGTCACAATTAGATCCGGGGAAAACAACAACCCCAAACTTCATTAGAGTTGTTCTACCTTGAAGGAAAAATCTTCAATAATCTGATTGGCGAGGAGTTTTTCGCACATTTGTTTAACTTCGTCCTGAGCCTGTGCCTGATCCTGGGCCTCTAGACGAATCCGTACCAACTTACCCATTCTCACCTCATTAAGCCCCTTAAAATCTAACGATTCTAGGGCATGCTTGATAGTTAAGCCTTGGGGATCGGCAACAGTCTTTTTGAGTGAGATTTTTATTTCCGCTTCAAACATTAAACCTTACACCTTTAACCTTAAACATTTAACAATTTGATTATATCACAAATCAATCTGCGCTGGAAACCTGCGCTTTTTTGAGCAATTTACGGGCCTCAGCATGTTTTGGGTTCAGCTCTAAAATTTTCTCAAACTGCTGAGCTGCTTTTTTGCTCTCCCCCCGAGAAAGATACAATTTACCCAGTTTTATCCGCGGCAAAAAGTTATGCGGCACCAGCCAATAAGCTCGCAGGTAATCTTTCTCCGCCAGATCAAGCTTGCCTAAATCCTCATAAGCCTCACCACGACAAACATAGGCGTCAAACTCACCGGGAAAGAAACGGATGGCATTATTACAATGAATAATTGCCTGCTGGTAATCTTTCCGGCGCAAAGCAATTCTGGCTAAGCCAAGATGAGCAGCAAGAAGAGAAGAATTAATTTCTAGAGATTTTCTGAATTTTTCCCTAGCCTCATCAAGTAAGCCTTGATCAAACAAGTATTGACCAAAAAAGAGCTGGGTATGTTCCAAATCATCAGAAACCTCTCCCATTTCCTCTCTAAGCTGTCTGCCTACTTTCTCTAGATCTCGACTAACATAGAGCATTTGATAATAATTAAACAAACAAATTCTGGCAGCTCTATCTTTAAATATCTTAGGGTCGCGCCAACCTCTAAATTCATAATCAGCCCAATAATCCTTACGTTTAACTTTTCTCTCCCCCTTTCGTACTAATTTAAAAAGCAAGCCTTGGGGCTCCAAACGAAGATCAGGAAAAAACTCCAGGTTCTGATATTTAGTAAAATAAACATCATATTGAGGGTTTAAAAAAAATCTGGCAGCAAGCCCTGCTTGAGTGATTTTATTAGCTGATCTACTTTCTAAAGAAGCCGGCAAAGCAACACAGCCGTACTCATCATATACCGAGACATCAGACCTAATCCCCTCAACGACCTTTAAATAAGTCACTGAAAAAAGCTCAAAATCTCCGCTGGGGATAAAAATAGCGTTAGGCTCCATAGTTTTTAAAATGTTCATGCCATAATCATAGGCAAAATAATATTGACTGCGGTCATTCTCACGATAATTAGACAAAAAAACAATCAGAGCTAAGGACAAGACCAATAAAACTTTAATAAGCCTTGATTTCATATATCGATTAGAGATCCACCCAAACCCTAAGCCAATAAAGAGCACAATTACAATAAAAGATGGCAAGCGAAAAACCTCTATATCAGAAACCCCATAATTAATAACGAATAAGATATTAAGTAAGGCTATCAAGAGCAAAAAAACTAAGATCTTGCTGCTTTTCTTTAAGGCAGCAATTAATCCGACCAAGGCAAAAGGCAATAAATAAACAGTAAATTGTTCTGATAAGCCCCTCAAATAGGCCAGAAAATTGTGCCAGAGTTCTTGCCAAGAAAAAGCAAAGAAAAAGGAATTGTATTGAGCCCCTTTGAGGTGGAACCATAGCCCCCCCCAACTAGAAATAGTTTGCCAGTTCATAACTGGCCGGGCCAAGATTCTCAAAGGCAAATAAAGATAAAAAGCCAGCCCCAAAATAAAGTAACCCAGCATAGCTAATAAGCGTCGCCAGTCAAAGATAATTCTGAGATTCGAGCTTAAAATAAGGTATAAGATAGCCGGGGACATCATCAATGTTGAACGATGATGAGTAAGGCTTAAGCCATAAACAAGGGCTAATAAGCACAAAAGCCTATCATCTTTCTTTTCCATCCAAGTAAATAGTATTAATATAATCGCCGCAGTAAAAAAGGCATTTAAGGTATAGACTTCGGCAATCACTGCCTGAGACCAAAAAGTATAGGAAAAAGCCAGCATTAAACCAGTACTTAATGACACAATCCTAGAGGATCTTAACAATCTCATAATAAAATAGAGCAGCACAGCTGTAGAGGCCGCAAAAAAAGCTGACATTAAGTTAACTCGATAGGCTATATCACCCAAGGGGATAAAAGCAAACAATTTGCCCAGCAAACAATAAAGCGGATAACCGGTGGGATGTGGGATACCTAAAGTATAAACAGCCGCAATCAGTTCTCCACTATCCCCCAAATAAACAGTGGGACACAAGGTCTTAAGGTAGGCCCCAAAGGCAAGCCCAAAAACAATAACAGCTAAGACTAGCTCGATTTTATTATGTTTTGTAAAAAAACCTTTAATCAATTAATTTTACCCGTCCTAAAAACGAAACACTATCCCGGTAGGATTTTATTACAACTATAGTTATACTATCATAACCTTTTTGCCAGACAAAAGGCGGCACTTCAACCAAAGAGCTTGTTGTCCCACGCTGATAATCAACCCCAGACTTTACATTCTGAGTTGCAATAAAATTATTGTCACGAAGATAAAAAATTACATAAGAATAGTTATCAGCCAAGGTCACCTGCATGGTTTTAGCATGAGAGAGGCACCCAAAATCAATTGGCATCAAACTTATCACCGAAAAAAGCTGTCCTTTATTACCATCTTGCCACCAGGCATTAGCAAGATAAGGTTGCTCAAGTAGATAGTTATTCTGACCTAAATTAAATCTTAAGATTTCTTTCATTCTTGCCAGACTAATCAGTTTTCCACGAGTAACCAAAGCAAGTTTGTCATAATAAAGCGCCAAGTTTTTATTTTTTATTTTATTCTTTTGCAATAGCAATGTTTCATAATAGCCGGCAGGAAAATGCCTCTCAAAGTGACCGATGCGCCAATTGGTGATAGGCAAATATGGTAACCTAACCAAAAAAGGACTGACTAGACCGATAAAATCTTCAACCCATGGACCAGGGCCCAAATAATAACCAGAATAACCAATACTGGTTGCTAAAAACAATCCAGGGGTAAGTTTTTCTTTACCAGCAGCAATTTCTTTCCATTTATTAGTCGCAGCAAGCTTCCAGCTCTTCTGGGCATTTAGATAGCCCAAAACATGGTTATACCAACCACGCTCATCAACCACTCCCTTATTCTCCATAATACTAAGATAATCAGAGTGACTACCGTAATTAGCCCCACTTAAAACAGGAGAGAGGGGAAAACTTAATCCCAAGATAATAGAAAACAAAAGAAACAAAATCATCCCTAATAAAGACAGACGCAAACGAGCAATTAATATCACCGCTAAGAAAAACGGCGCAGCCAGAAAACGGCCTGACATAAAATCACCACCAATATAAATCACATAAACTACATATAAGATTATTCCGGCAACAACAGGTCGAAAACTTCTATTCTCCTTAAAAAAAGAAACAATCCCTGCAATCACAATCATAGCGAGGGTTAAAGGATCCTTCTTTAAAGAATCCCATAAATAAAAAAGACCCTGCCTTATCAATTCCAGGCGAGGAATCCCAACATTTAACTTGGCATAAGCAGTATTAGGAAAGGGAAAACCATAATAAAAGAGTGAGAAACATTCCCAAAAGATAAAAGGGATAAAACCCAATAAAACCAAATAAAAAACCTTGGGTTTTCTAATCTGCCACATTGTATAAATAAGCACTGGCAAATAGAGCAAAAGGGTATCCATTCTGTTCAAGGTACCAAGGGCGGCAATAAAAGACAGTTGTAATAATTTCTTTTCGCTAAGCTGGACTTTAAAAAAGATCAACAGATAAATTGCCAAAATAAAATGGGTTAAAGGATTTTCTAAACCAGAGGTCGAATAGTCCATAAAAGCCTTAGAAAACATTAGCAGCATAACAGCTAAGATCGCCAACCCCTTATCTTTGGCCAGCTTAAAAGCTACCAAGCCAACAGCAATAGTTGAAAGAGTCATGGAAACAAAGAGAGTTGTATAGTAAGGCTCACGAGTAAAATAATAGCTGGCTGACAGTAAAAACAGCCATAAGGGGTGGGTATAGGTTTGAACCCTTTCAACAACATTATATCTTAAGCCATAACCATAAACGAAATTAGCTATTGTTTTGAAAGTAATGTAGGCATCATCACCAACCCAGGCATTTCTTAATAAAACCACCACAAAAGCACCCAGCAAAAAGAAAAGCAGCAGGTTTAAGATTCTTGATTTATTCATTAAGCCCTTTTTTCCGAAGAACAAGAATACGTCCTTCCCCCCATGGAATATAACGCTTATAAGCAAAGCGAATAACTTCTTTAAAACCATTTATCGGACCAAAGGAAACAATATAATCATCATTATAAACCCACCACCAACTCTTGTGCTCATAAACACGATAATAAGGATGATAGCCAAACCAACCATTAAACTCAAAACCACCGTCTATATCACAAGGTGAAATATGCTTCTCTTGAGTTAAATAACGCAAAGCCTGCCAACGAGTACGATTCCAAGAGAGATAATCGTGAGTTGCCACCAAAGAAAATAAACCATAGATTACTATTAAGCCCGCAGCAATAACTATTTTAATGGGTTTCAATTGAATAGAAGGTTCGCTATTAGTGATGACCATAAGCATAAGTAACAATGGCAACAAAAATATTAAATAGCGATCAAAAAAAACAACCGGACTAATTGGCAAAAAATAACCTAAACAAACCAAAAAAATAAAAACTTTCAACCAGTCTCGCTGCCATAATGCCCGTCGCAAAACATCAAGCAAGATTACACCACCAACCAACCCCATTAGTGTTAAAGCCAACCAAACTATTTTTGGTGCCACAAAGAAATGTGCCAGTTTAAGTATATAAGTGTCACGTAAAAGTAAAGGCCCAACACCAAAATCAAACAAAATGTTACCCAACAAGGGTAGCGGCCTTTTTAACCACAACAATAAGCAACTAGAAAGAACCACAAAACTAAAAAGAGAAGATTTATTACGAGGAAAAGGGAAAAGAATTAATAAAGGGAAAAAGAACATCCCTAGAGTGATCACTGACTTAACAGAAGTTTCAGCAAAGAGCAAGAGTAGATTACTAATCGGACGATGTAAAACCACCAACAAACTATCCGCTTTGACGGTATATAAAGCTGGTAACCCCAAGGTAACTTGCAACCAGAAATTATAGCTACAAAGCACCCCAACCGTTAAGAGAAAAGGCCACAGGGCAACCACAAAGTTTCTACTCTTGAAATTGTTTTTAACTGGATAGGTTAACGAAAAAGCCACAGGGATAACAATCCCAAGTTGACGAATAAGGGTTGCGGAACAAGCCAACAAGGTTGCCAAAGCAATCTCAAGTTTGTTGTCGCTTTTTAAAGCTCGCACGAAAAACAACAAAGACAACACCGCTAAGGCAAAAAATGGCACATCGGTCATAAAGGTGTTTGAGAGACTAAAATAAATTGGATTAGTTGCTACCAGTAAAGCTCCAAAAAAGGCCACCAAGTGCTTGGCCCTGACCTCCCGTAAAAGTCCATAAGTGGCCAAAACCCCAACCAAACCAAGTACTAAAGTGGAAAAACGCAAAGCTGTAAAAGAAAAACCAAAAGGCCAGCAAAATAACGCTCCCCACAACACCTGAAAAATTAAAGGCATACTCTGCCAGCCAGAAAATTGTAGTCTCCCCTCCTCCACTAAATGATAAACAGCCTGACCATAGGCCCAATCATCATTAAGAGGAAAATCACCAATCGGATTGACCCCAAAAGCCATAATCAACCAAACCGCAGCCAAGATTAAAATTAGTATTCTGGAAGTTTTCACTTAACCATTCCTTAGAACAAGATATGGCCCAAACTGCTGCACAAGCTTATAATTAGCTCTAATAAAATTATCCAGAACAAACACTCCACCACTAATTGAGCTCATGTTTGGTTCCCTATTTTCAACCCCAATAAATAAAACAATATACTTAACCGACTCTTTTTTCAAGGCCGCCACAATCTCCTTTTGCACAGGCAAAGTCGTTGCTGAACCAGGATGCAACTCATGATACTTGGTAGCACTCTCCCGCTCAGCAAGATAATAAAACATGATATCATTGGCTAAAATACGATCGTGTCGCAAATTGCCAACAAATATTTTTTCTCCTATTGGCACATGGCTATCAATAAATTGAATCGCCTTAGCCTGAAAAGGATCGACATGAAAAGATTGAGCTCTCCTAAGTTCATGTTGAGAAGTCTTATAAGTATCAAAAAAGTTACCCACCAAAGATATCTTGTCTAGTTGCAAAGGATAAAGCAATAAAATAACACTAAAAAGCAAAACAATGATTTTCCTTGAGCGATTTAATCGTCTCAACAAAGGAGCCAACAAACTCACCCCTAGAACTAAGGCAACAAAAAAATAAGGGAGCGAATGCAAATGGCCAGCCCTTATCCTTGCCTGATTAAAAAGCAGCAAACCGAACAAGGTTAAGCAGACTTGCCCACAAAAATAAGGATTGGTAAAACCCTGGCTGCGATTTTTTTTTAATATGTTCACAACTGACCAGCCATAGATCGGCAGAGGCAAGTATACAGGCAGGTTGACCAACAAAAAAAGTGAAAGACTTTTCTGTCCCTTAATAACTTGAGCAAAACTCAACCACAAATCAGGAAAAGGGAGCGAACGCACCCTAGGAAAAACAACAATTACAAAATAAAATAAATCACTAAATAAACCTGCTAATGCTCCAGTAAAACAACAATAACCCAACCAAGGCAACAAGACAACCAAGCAACCAACAACAAACTGCTTGAGATCGACTCTCTTTCCCTCAAAGAACAAACTTATAAGAATTACTAGCTCTACGAAAAAAAGATAAATTGCAAAGTCATGGCGAAACAAAAAAGTTAAGCCAACCAAAAGTCCGCAAAAAAACAACCCAGCAGGCTTGTTTCGATCAGAAATAAAATAATTAAAAAAACAATTGATACTTATCAAAGCCAACAATAAACCAGAAAACGCATTATACCCATAATAACCAAATAAGCCCAACCAAAAAGTAGTCAGGGTCGCCACCAAGGTCGCCAACCAAACCGAGCTGAGTTTTTTTGCCAATAAAAAAATTGCTGCCACAAGACCAGCCCGAATTAGACTGTCAAAGAGCCGGGCGACTAAAATAGAAGAACCAAAAATCTTAAATAAAAAGGCTAAAACATAAAATTGCCCCGGGCTATAAATTGTCCAAAAGTCTTTGTAAGGAATGTCTCCGTTTAAGACCCTCTGAGCTCCATAAACAATAATACCCTCATCATAGCGTCCCAGGGGTTTATTCATTATGGCAATAAAATAAAGCCAACACAGGAGCAAAACAAATAGAGAGAGTAGAAAGTTAATTGGCCAACGATTAAGCTTGGTAGCTTTGACGATAATAATAATATCCCCCTAAACACAAACCAAAAGCAGTCAAAAAACTAATCACCGTTCCAAGCTTAAAAGACAAGGGCTCATAGAGAAAAACAACCTGATGATTCCCTTTCTCAAGACTAATAGAGCGAAAATAATTCTGCTCTCTTCTAATTTCTACTTGTTCATTATCAACGACCGCTTTCCAGCCAGGATAAAATCGTTCACTTAAAAATAAGTCGCCAGCCTCTTGCACCTTAGCAGAGATAATTATTTCCCTAGGACGATACTTCTGCAAGGTTACTCTCCCAGAACCGCTAATCATCAAGGCCCGTGGTTTAACCGTTAAGTTTTCATACAGATAAACACTACGGCCATATTCACTATTTTGCCTCAGCAGCTTTAAAGATGGGGATTTTAAGGGCTTGGTCGACCCAACATATTTAACATTAAATAAAGATAATTTGTCGATATTATCTGCAATCACAGCTTCAGAAAAATAGCGCTCAAAATCGTTCCAATCCCCTTTGGGCGGGATTGAAGCATAGCCGGTAAAACAATTTAACCCATAAAGAATATGCCAATTATCAGTTAGGCTATCTTTGGCAAATCCCAAAGCATCCTGATAAGTCTTGCCACAAATCTCTCGATTTTGCATGCCTAACTCCGGGGTATACAAAAATCTAAATAGAGCCCTGTCCTGGTTTAAAATTTTTATATTGCCTTTTATTTCCCGATAAAAATCAAACTTAACCGGAACCATAATTGGATAACCATTAGCAAAAAGATCAAGTCCGACCAAAAGAACTATTAAGAAGGCCAAAACAGCTCGGGATATCTTTTGCCGATAGGCCATCACTAAAATAATTATCAGACCGAGCAAATATAGAGCCAGATTAAAAACACTGATTAAGTTAAACTCCAACACTTCAACTAATAGTCGAGCCAAGTAATCGGCTCCAGCCGGCAGCTTCCCTGCCAGTCCTCTTAAAATGAAGTTTTGCAACAAAGTCACAACAACAAAAGCCGAGAACAAAACCATTGTAAAAACAGCCACTCTCTTCAAGAAACTTACTGCTTCTTTGTTTTGGGCAGTAAACAGCACTAGTAATTGCTCAAAACCTAAACTAGATAAGACCACCAGTCCAAAAGTAGTTAGGAAAAGATATTTAGTCGGGTAACGAATAAAAGAAATGCCAGGAATAAGGTAGGCAAACTTAAAAAACGGCGTATAGCACCCAAAGGCTAAAAACAAAGAGACTAAAACCACACTAAAAAAGAACCAAGCCAGTTTTTTGCGCGTCTTAAACGCCAAGAAAACCAACAATAAAGTTATTCCCCCCAAATAGGGAGACAATAACCAGGCTTGTGTTGCTTGAGTAAAAAGAAAGGCTAAACTATTAGCGGAAGCAACTGGCAATTGTTGGCCAAAAAAGTAAGGCAAAAAGAAGTTGATTACCTCTCGTGGAGGAAAGGATTGACTAGTAACGAGAGCAAAAGCGGTCGAGCCAACTCTAGTTGAGAGTCTGGCCAATTCAACAAAAGGCAACAGCTGAACAGCAACTAAGCCAATGGCGATCAAGCCTGATAGGGCTAAAGCCCCAAGATTCTTAAAGAATTCCTTATAAGTAGAGGAAAATACTGCCAAATAGGCTGGCAGCAACAATCCTGTCCCATAGATTATTGTTGGCTCCCCACCCAAAAACTGGCTAGCTAACAATAAGGCTAAAATCACAATAAATTTATAACTTCGCTCCTGCCGCAAGCGGTCACAAAAAATGACTATCAGAGGTAACCAGATAACAGCAGAAAGAGAAGTATTCATATTAGAAACAGAGAGCAGATAACCAGAAAAAGTAAAAATTATGCCGCCGTAAAAGCTCGCCCAATAACTTAAGAGGAAATGCCTAAGCATTAGATACATAAAACAGGCTGCCAAGAAATAGTGCAAAATCGTATAATAATTAAAAGCTAAGTTAAACGGCAACAAATAATGGATCAGCGAAAGTGGGTAGAAAAACCCTATTTGCAGAGTTGCTATCAAGGGGTAGCCACAAAAGTTATACGGATTCCAGAGCGGAATTGTCCCTGCCCTAACTTGCTCAACCATGAGATACCTTAAAGGATAAAAGTAACGGGAAAGATCTTTAAACGCTAGAATTTCACGACCGGAAAGAAAACGCTGAAAAAAAAGCAGCAACAAACCCAGGTAAGCACAAAAAACCAATATATCTTGTTTGGAAATTTTCATTTAATGTTTAACTGACCCTCACAGCAAAAATATTATGGTGTAGGGATAAAAAAACTAATGGCTCCAATTGCTTGGAGCCATTAGCCTAAAATTATAATTTCTGAAATACTACATAGTTGAATAGAGAGTGTGATTAACAAAAACTTCCATGCTATTACTATTATAGTACCAACCACCAGTTGTTCCAGTCGGAGCAGTAAGACCTCCTACCGTAACAGCTCTTGAACTGTGGATCTTATCTTCTGGAATCTGGTTCTCAACAAACATACCAGCAGAAATTGTCGTCGGAATTCCGTTGTTAGTAGTCACGTTATTAGCAGCATTGCTGGCATATTGAATGGCAACTGCAGCACGAACAGCGGCTAAACCACCAGCTGTAGCAGAACGTTGTGCATCAGTTCTTAAACTAACAAAACGTGGCACAGCTGTTGCAGCTAAAATACCCAAAATAACAATAACCATTACCAATTCGATTAAAGTAAAACCTTTTCTTTTCATTATGTGTCACCTCCTTGTGAAACAATATATTTCGACCTAATTACCCTGTGTGAAATATTAACACACCTAACTTCTTTGTCAAGTTATTAAATTAACGAAGCAGAAAATTAGCATAAAAAATATAAATCCCCACAACTATTAGGGCTACTCCGATAATCTTGCGCACACTCATCACAGATTCGTGAGTGGAGAACAAAACCGTGTTAGCTATCTTGGAAAGCCAAGCTAACCACTTGGGCAAAAACAAAAAAAGCAAACCAAAGATCAAACAAATAAGCCAAGTTGTTGTCAAATAGCTATCGGGGTATTGTAGTGCTACATACATTATCCAAGCACCAATAAGCAGTAACAAACAGCCAATCCAAGGCTTAATTGGATCAAGTTTTTCATCTACAGAAATAATTATTTTACCAAAAAACTTGTCTAGACTGCCAACAACATTAGGACTCAAAACAAGAAAAAGACCAAAAAATAGACTGACCAATCCGGCAATAATTATATAAGACAAATAATCTCACCTCCTTTATGAAAAAAACTAATGAGCCTGGTAAACGCTAATTAAATCCCACATCGGCATAAAGATTGCCAGGGCAAACACCAGCATGATGCCGGCTAAACCGAAAATCAAAATCGGTTCTAGCAGTGGCGTAATATTGGCAATGGTGTAATCAGCTTCACGCTCAAAATAGCCAGCTACCTTACCCAACATGGTTTCCAGTGTACCTGACTTTTCTCCAATTGTTACCATCGAAATAGCAATTGGGGGAAAGATTTTACATTCCTTCATAGGTTGGCTCAAGCTCTTGCCCTGAGAAACTTTTTCCCGCATATCCATAATCGTGTTAGAAATCAAAGTGTTTTCCACTGTGGCCGCAGAAATACTTAAGGCATCTAAGATAGGAATGCCGCTGCGCAACATAGACGAGAGCATAATAGCAAAACGGGAAATATATATTTTGGTAAACAACTGGCCGAAAATTGGCGTCTTCAAAACGAAGGAATCATATATCAATCTGCCTTTCGGGTTACTTATGAATCGCTTAAAACCAAAGACCGTGAGAACAATACTAGCCAACAACCAATAGCCATAATGACTGACAAAATAATTAATCCAGATCAATATTCTGGTAGGTAGAGGCAGCTGCACATTAAAGCCAGAAAAGAGCTCCGCAAAACGCGGAATAACAAAGGTCACTAAAATAGAAAAAGCAATTGCTAAAGTGGCCACAATAATGATGGGATAACGAGTCGCTGCCTTGATTTTGTTTTTAGTATCAAGGTCTTTTTCCAATAGATTGGAAACACGGTCTAAAACTTCCTCCAAAATTCCCGCCCGCTCCCCTGCCCTGACCATCTGAACAACCATATCAGGAATGATATTAGGATGTTTTTCCAGAGCATTGGAAAAACTCTGGCCTTCTTCAATATCTTTTTTTACATTACCTACTACCTCTTGAAACTTGAGACTTTTTATCTGCTCATGCATTGCCGCCAAACCATCCACCAAAGGAACCCCGGCTCCTAAAACCGAAGAAAGTTGTCTGGTAAAAACAATTAACTCCTGGGGTTTTACTTTTGACCTGCTGGCAAACCAGCCCTCAACAGTTTGCTGTGGGGCATCAACAGTAATTGAAACAGGGGTAAAACCTTGCGCAGCCAGGCGGCGTGCTAGCGATTTTTCATTCTCCGCCTCAACGGTCGCCGTAGTCATATTACCCTGTTTATCACGGGCTTTATAAGTAAAATTAGTCAAGTTGTGTCACCCTCAGGACTTCTTCTACTGTAGTTTGACCCTTTAAAACCTTCTCGATCCCATCCTCTCTCATCACCTTCATACCGGCAGCAATGGCAGCTTTTTTAACTTCTGAAGTTGGCGCTTTTTTCATCACTAAGGCACGAATATTATCATCCAAAACTAAAATTTCATAGATGCTGATCCTGCCGCGGTAACCGGTATTTTTACATGATTTACAACCCTTACCCCGATAAAATTGATACCCTTTCCCTTCCCCTAAGGCAAACTTATCCAACAGTTCCTTTGGGGGTTCATAGGAAATCTTACAATGAGGACAAATAGTTCTGACTAAGCGTTGGGCAATTGTTGCCGCCACCGAAGAGGTCACTAAAAATGTTTCCACTCCCATATCTACCAAGCGATTCAAGGCCCCGGCAGCATCATTGGTATGTAAAGTAGAAAAAACCAGATGCCCGGTTAAGGCTGCTTGAATTGCCACCTTGGCAGTTTCAGAATCACGAATTTCTCCGACCAGAATCACATCCGGATCTTGACGCAACATGGAACGCAGCGCCCCGGCAAATTCCATCCCAGCCTTGACATTAACCTGGGCTTGTCGCACCCCATAAAGCTCATATTCGACAGGATCCTCAATAGTCATAATATTTTTTTCTGCGTCCACAATACGATTTAAAGTAGCGTACAAAGTGGTAGTTTTTCCCGAACCGGTTGGCCCTGTCACCAAGACAATCCCGTAGGGCCGTTTTATCAATTCTGCAAAGATCTGTAAATTTTTCTCACCAAAGCCTAGATCTTCAAGACCGATTTGAACACTGCTCTTATCAAGCAACCTCATAACAATAGCTTCCCCATAAATAGTGGGATAAGAAGAAACACGCATATCTACCCCTTTGCCAGCCGTTTTTAATTCAAACCTACCATCTTGAGGAACCCTGGACTCGGCGATATCCATACTCGACATAACTTTAATTCTGGTAATGATGGCTGAATGCAAATAAATCGGAGCGCTGGAAACATCATGCATTATCCCGTCTACCCGATAACGAATACGCACTTCCTTAGTAGTAGGCTCTATATGGATATCTGAGGCCTTTTCGGAAACAGCCCTCAGGATCAGAAGATTAACTAATTTTGTAATTGGAGCCTCATCCCCAACCGACTCCTTAACTCTTAGGCGAGAAGTACTTTCCTCTGGACCAATATTCTTGACCAGATCCGCTACAGTACCAGCCATGCCGTAATATTGATTGATGGCCTGCTCAATATCACGCAGAGAAGCCACCATTGGCTCAACATCACATTTAGTTTTGGCTCGCACTTCGTCCAGAGCCATAATATCAAAAGGATCGACCATGGCAATGGTAAGCACGTCCCCAACTTTAAAGAGCGGAATAACTTTGTATTTATCAGCAACAACGTGCGGCAACAACTTAACAATTTTCTGGTCTACTAGATAACTGGAAAGATCAACTCGGGGAATATCCATTTCCTTTTCCAAAAAAGAGATCAGGGAATTCTCATCAACCAAGTTTTTCTCTAAAATACTCTTGATTAAGCTTTTACCTGCTTTTCTCCCCTCTTGGGCAGCCAGTTTGACCTGATCCTCACTCAAAAGTTTACTCTTAACTAAACTGTCCTGCAGGGACTTCCCACGATCTACCATGTTATACCTCCACTGGCTCAACTTCTTTATTCAAAAGTTCGGCAATTTTATTGAGCAGATCAGCCGGATCATACGGCTTGGTCAGATAAGCATCTACCCCCATATTAAGACCAGTCTGAACTTCTGCTTCGCTATCTTTAGCTGTTTGCATAATAATCGGAATATGTTCAAACCTAGTATCAAATTTGAGCATGCGGGCTACCTTATAGCCGCTTAATTTGGGCATAGTAACATCTAGAATAATTAAATTGGGGGTTTCATTGCGAGCTCTTTGTAACCCTTCTTGACCATCACTGGCTGTAATAACATTGTAACCCTCATCTTTAAGCACAGTGGTCAAAAGGGAACGCATACCCGGATCATCATCGACTAATAATATTTTAACCTGATTTTTATCCATTATTAACAAGGAAATTATAACATATCTGTTATAATAGTGTTAAGCCATGTTAGAGAAGACGGAAAACACCATTATTGTCGGACTGGAAACAGGAGCCGAGCCACAATTAATCCCCCTAGAAGAATCCTTAGCCGAACTAGCAAGATTGACCCACACTGCCGGAGCCAAGGTTGTCGGCACTCTTTCTCAAAAAAGACCGATGCCTGACCAAAGATATTATATTGGCCAAGGCAAACTGTTAGAGCTGCAAACCCTAGTTAAAAGCACTGAAGCAGATATGGTTGTTTTTGATATTTCTCTCTCCTCATCCCAACAAAGAAACTTAGAAGAGTTTCTAGGGTTAAAGGTGATTGACCGCACCGAACTAATCCTGGATATTTTCGCTCTCCACGCTAAAAGCCGCGAAGGAAAACTTCAGGTTGAATTAGCCCAGGACAGTTTTCTGCTCAGCCGTCTTAGTGGTCACGGTGTTTCTATGTCCAGATTAGGCGGCGGGATTGGAACACGTGGGCCTGGAGAAACAAAACTTGAATACGATCGCCGTAATATCCGCAAAAGAATCTCTGAACTAAAAAAAGAAATCAAACAGTTGGCCAGAGAGAGAACCGTCAGAAGGGAAAAAAGAAAAACCAGCCATTTTCCTTTAGTTGCTTTAGTTGGCTACACTAATTCCGGCAAATCAACACTGCTCAATTCCCTTTCCAACGCAGGAGTACTTGCTCAGGATAAACTTTTTGCCACCCTGGATCCCACGGTTCGACGGATATATCTGCCATCAAAACAAACAATTCTTCTCACAGATACTGTTGGATTTATTCAAAAACTCCCCCACCAACTAGTCGCAGCTTTCGCTGCCACACTTGAGGAAGTCACAGAGGCTGATCTCTTGCTACATATTGTTGACTCTTCCAACCCCTACTTCGAAGACCAAATCAATGCCGTTTATACGGTTCTGGAAGAATTAAACTGTGTCACTAAACCAATAATTACTGTTTTTAATAAAGTTGACCGGTTGGATGAAAAAATCGAGCCTTTATTGATCGAAAAATATCAGCCGGCAATCTCTATTTCAGCACTGCACAAACAAGGCTTAGAAGAGTTGCAAGCAGAAATTACTAGAGTTTTCTCCCGACAGCGGCGGCAACCAGCTTAAGCTCTCTCATCAAAGTGGCAAAGTTTTCCGGCTTCAAACTCTGGCCTCCATCACTCATAGCCTCGGCAGGTTGTTGATGAACCTCAATCATTAAACCGTCTGCACCGGCTGCAATAGCCGCCTTAGCCATCGCGGGAACTAGCTTCCAGTCCCCTGTCCCATGACTGGGATCAACAATAATTGGTAGATGGGTTAAACCTTTAATTACCGGCACAGCATTGAGATCCAAAGTATTTCTGGTAGCTGTTTCAAAAGTTCTGATCCCGCGCTCACAAAGGACAATATTGCTATTACCTTCAGAAGCAATATATTCGGCTGACATTAAAAACTCTTTTATGGTTGAGCCTGAGCCCCGTTTAAGCAAAATCGGTTTTCTGGTTTTCCCCACTTCTTTCAATAAATTAAAATTCTGCATATTGCGAGCCCCAATTTGCAGCATATCCGCATATTTAGCCACGACTTTTACTTCCCTTGTATCCATAACTTCTGTCACAATCAGCAGACCAGTTTTTTGTCTTGCCGCCGCCAGGTACTTTAAACCGGTCTCGCCTAAGCCTTGAAAAGCATACGGCGAGGTTCTGGGTTTAAAGGCCCCACCACGCAGCATTTTTGCCCCAGACTTTTTCACTACCTCGGCAACCTTAAGAAGCTCTGCTTCCCCTTCAACTGAGCAAGGCCCTGCCATAACACAGAGAGGTTGACTAGCACCAATTTTGACCTTGTCGCTTATCGTAACAACAGTATCTTTTTTGTAGATCTCTCGACTAACCAGTTTGTAGGGCTTACTTATAGGAACAATTTCAGAAACACCCGGAAGGACTTCAATAGTTTCCAGTTGAATAGCGCTCTTATCTCCGATTGCTCCAATAACGGTGCGCTCAACCCCGGCAGAAAGATGAACACCAAAACCATGCTTCTTCAGCTTATCGACAACACGATTAATTTGTTCCTGATTGGCATCTGTACGCATTATAATAATCATAGTTTTATCTCCTCAGGTTAACAGCTTCTTTTAAGTAGACATTGACAACTTCAGACTGTTTTTTATTAGTATTAACATGCAAAAGCACCCTGATACATTTTTGCAAACTGCCAGGCACATCAATTTCACGAGCACAAAGCAGGGCAGTATCTTCCCAGCCTAATTTACGGGCAGCTTGAGCTGGAAATTCGGCATTTAAATCTGCGGTAGTGGTAAAAACTACTGAGGCAATATCGGCAATCTCAATATTATTCTTCTCGATGATTTCAGCTAACAGCTCTTGGGTCGCAGCCAAAATTTCCTCTTTAGTATTATTGGCAACCGTAGTTGCACCGCGAACACCACGTGTAAACATGTTAAGAATGTTAGCAAAGTTTATTTAAATAAGCAAGATACTCGACTTCAAGATCAAGCAGTAAGATTTCAATAACTTTAGTTAAATCATAATCCTGACCGGTTACTATTTTTAAAGAAGTCGCCTTTTCTTTAAGTTCTTGGGGGAAATTATTCTGTTGTTGATTAACATTAAGACCAATTCCTATTACAACTTCCCCAGAAGCCACTCTTTCAACTAAAATGCCGCAGATCTTTTTGCCGTTAAGCAAAACGTCATTGGGAACTTTGATCTCCGCTTTTAGTCCAGCCACCTTATCAATAGTTGCAACAACAGCCCTGGCCCCAATTAAAGTTATTGAGCCGAGATCATTGGGATTTTTAAAAGGCTTGACAATAACTGACAGATATATTCCCAGGCCACCAGCAGAAAACCAACTACTCCCAGGCTTGCCCCTACCCTGACTCTGGGTTTTAGCAATAATAACCGTCCCCTCAAGAAGGCCTGTTTTAATCAAGCGCTTGGATTCATCATTAGTAGAGTCGATCTGATCGTAGTAAATTATCTTTTTGCCGATTATCATCTTATTGTCCCACTAATTAACAATTAAATAATTAACAATAAGAAATAAGTAAATGATTAAATATAATACATCGCCGAAGGCGATCCCATGTTGTTAATTTGGAAATTGTTAATTTTTAATTTGGTTGCCTAGAATTTATACAAAAGCCCCACGGCCGCCATATCAGTGGTATCGCCGGTCGATCTATCCTGATCAATACGATATAGGGCATCAAGGCTAGCACTGGGTGCTACAGCATAAGAAACTCCACCCTGAGCCGTTAACCGGCCAACAGTAGTATCATAGCGGTAATCGGGATTAAGCCTGATTTGGCCTTTACCAATCAGTTTAATATCTTCGGTGACTTGTTGGGTAACATCGCCACCAAAATTGACTGTGCCATTTTGCAACGGTCGATCAAAAACATCCAGTCCGGCAAAATCGAACTCTGCAGCAGCAAAAGTCGCATTGATATAATCTTGGCCCACCTTAAAAAACTTAATATTAGCCACGGTACCAGTATCAAAAACATCCTTAAGAGCCAAAGAGCCACCAAACATTAGCGTCGTTAGACCTGTCCCTGCCATCCCAAACTTTCCAGAAGCCTCGATCTTGTTTCCCAACGGAGCCGATAAAGCAATTGCCCCTCGTATGTCTCTGGTTTTATCACTAAAGATACCGGCAGAAACATAGTCCCCTGCTGTTTCCACTTTCAAAGTATTAACTAGGGGAACATTGTTAAATTGATAACCAACAGACCCAGTAAACCTAGTTACATCAAATAAATTATTGGCATCTCTGCCCATTACAATGTAACTACCAGCCACATCAGCGCCCCAAAGTTTAGTTTCGGCCATAACCCCCGTATCGGGCCGACTATAAACCACCCCGACTAAACTGGGGAAAACCCCACCGTAAGAAGAAGTTTGCCGAACAGCACCAGGCCCATAACTAACTGTTAGGTCAACAGGATTTTCCAAGCCAAAAATAGACATATCCAAACCAACTACGGAAGTAACATCAATCAGTTGTTTAGCTAAATCAGGAGAGGCTGAATTTTCAAAACCATAATCCATGGTATCAAGGTTTACAACAACCTTGGCAGTTGGGCTAAATCTGCGAGTTGTGGTCAGAATCAAACGGTAACCGGCCAAACCTCCACGTACTGCCCCACCAGTTGCCAGAAGATTGCCTACTGCCATGGAAGATTTGAGTGAGCCAGAAACTTCAAACTTTTCTTTCTCTGCTTGCTCAAGGGCTACAATCTTAGTCTTAAGGTCAACAACATCGGCCTGCAGATCACCGCCTAAAACATTTTTTAACTTTGAGAGCATGACCGCTATTTCATAACGGTTGACATTTTCAGTGCCGCGAAAAGTTCCATCAGGAAAGCCATTAATAACCCCAAGCTTGACCATGTCATAAACTTCATTTGCTGCCCACATATCATCATCCATATCTTTAAACTCGACATCGGCTCCCGACGTTAAGCTCAAAATCCCAAAACTAAAAATCAAAATAAATCCCAAGATCAAAATTCCAAATCCAAAACATTTTGATCTTTGATCCTTATCTGTTGAACTTATTTTGATCTTTTTCCTTTGATCATTGCTCTTTGATTTATTTTTGTTCACTACTCAATACTCCCTTGCTGTCTAATTTTCAGTATAGTAATAATACTATCATATTGTTACTTGTCAAGGTTAACTAAAAAGCCGCTCGACAAGCCAAACCAAACAAGCCTGAAGATTTTGCCACTTGATTTGAAAACTGATCCACCCCACTAGGGACCTCATACTGTCTGTAAAAGTACTCGAGGGCCAGGTTGGGACTAAAGTCATAGCCCAATCCTAACTGCCAGAGAAAATAAGTTCCTGGATAGGCTTGCCCGTAATTATAATCGTCAGTGACAACATAGTCACTTTGAAGATCCAAAGACAGTTTATGCAGAAGTTTTTGTCTAAGCTTAAAGCCAAAATCAACCGTCCCATCAAGAATATAACGGTTAAAATTATTCAAAGCTATCAGGTCATTGCAACCAAAACTAGCCCGACGATAATTCGTTCCAACTCTATCCAAGCTTACCACAACTTTTGTGCCAGTATTATGAGGATCATTTATCTCTTCGATAATTCTGAAATACAAAGCACTAACGTCATAAGAAAGAGAACTGGTTGAAAGCAATAATTGAGTTGAAAAAAAACTGCTCGGTTTAATATCAAGGCCTAAATCCAACAAAGCATCCCCGCTCCCCCCCCACTCATAAATAACTCGCGGTTGTAGATAAACGGCCAAAGCCTCCTGCCCATACTTTATTTTCACAGCAGTTTCGTTTAAGTCTATTGTGTCATTAGAATTAAATCGTCTAATTTGGTGATTAAACAAAAAAGAAAGGCTCCCTAACTGAGTTGACAGTAAAAGGCCGGTTCGAGGACGGGAAAAGACACTGTAATCTTCACTCGGAAAAACAGTACTTTCCTCGGTATGGACGATTGATCCAGGACCCAGAATTGCTTTTCCTTTAAAAATACCTAACCGAAAGTCACCCTCAAAATCAAGTAATTGGCTAGTTGATTTTCTTGATAGTGCGGAATTATAAAAAGCATCCATGGTATCAAGATTAATTCTAGCTTTAGTCTCATGATCAAATTCCTTTTCCCAGCTCATTTTCAAACGATAGTCCATCTTAGCTCCATCTGGCTGACTGGTTGAAACAATGGCTCGAGAATTTATCCCTCCAAAGAGTTTGTCTGACCGACTTCTTTGATACTCAAGCCAGGCCAGTTCAGACTTAAATTCTTCCAGCAATTTTTCCTCTTTAGCTCGGCGCAAATTAAGACTCTGGGAAAACCTAGCTAAAAATGAGGCGGTTTCATAGCGGTTGAGATATTTATCTCCCTGGAAAGTACCGTCCGGAAAACCCTTGGTCACACCTAAACTAACCAATTCGTAAGTCGCGGATTCTGACCAGTGGCCTTCAGGGATATCGACAAGGCTCTCTTGGGTCTGCGCAGGGGAAGTGAACAGTAGAACCATCATGACTGCCAGACTGCAAGACTGCCAGCCTGCAGGACTTTTTATTGCTTTCATAGTTTGGTGGTCAGGCAGTCTTACAGTCTTGCTTCTTTTAGTCATTACAAGTAAGCTAGTATTTGTTCCGCAATTTCCAACGCAGCATTAGGCCGACTAACACGCGCAATATTGTCTTTAAGCTCGTCGAACAGAGAAGAGTGCATCAACTCTTTAACAAGTTGACCAACCTTTTCGGGATCCTTGGTTACTCGACCAACATTTTCTCTGACCACAAACTCAACGTTGCCTTCTTCTTGGCCGGGTAGCCAGGAAGTAATAATTATCGGCAAACCCATGGCCAAGGATTCTGCGATTGCGCCAGGACCAGCCTTGGTGATAATCATGTCCGACTCTGCCATTAACTCGTTAACCTGATCAGTAAAACCATAAACCCGTAAGGGGAGCTTGATTTTTTCAGCTTCTTTTTCCAACTTTTGCACTAGCTTCTCGTTTCTTCCCGCAATAACAATCAGTTGCGCAGAAATATCTTGTCTATCCAGCTCCCTGATAATATTGTTCATCTTGCCAGCCCCTTCGCCACCGCCCATCAACAAGATTGTAAAAAGTTTTGGTTTGAGTTTATTCTTCTTCCTCATCAAAGCTTTCTTTTTGGCACTTAAAGCAAACTTAGGATCAATCGGCATACCAATTACTTTGATTTTCTCTTCCAGCATCCCGTAGGCCAAAGCATTTTCTTTTGCCTCTGGAGTCGCCACAATAGTTAGGTCAACCTTGGGAGTAATCCAGGCCCGGTGCAAGGTAACCGGATCAGTAATAACTACAATAAAGGGGATTGTTAGGCCGCTTTCTTTGATGGCGCTAGCCGTCAGGTGATTAACCATAGGGTGGACAGAAATAATCAGATCTGGTTTTTTCTTTTTGATCAGTTTGATTAGTTCTTTTAAGATAAAAGGCCGTGACATCTGCTCCAGACGCTCAAGTTTCTTTTTGTCGTCCAACCAATAAAAAAGCTGGCCCCAGAGTTTGGGATAATATCTGATCACCGGAGCATAAAGTTTGGCAAAAATATTCAGGAAGCCTGAACAGACAGCAAAGACATCAATCATCTCCTGAACAACTTTACCCTTATGTAATTGGTCAACCGCATTGATTAAGGCCTGGGCAGAAGCACGGTGTCCGCCGCCAGTGTCAGAATATAAATAAAGAATTTTTTTCTTCACAGTTTTTTGTACCAGTTTAAAGTCTGTTGCAAACCAGTCCTAATATCCAGCTTGGCTTGCCAACCAAGTTCTTTTTTGATCTTGTCAGCGTTTAGAACACTACGAAACAGCTCCCCTGTTCTTGCAGGAGAACAAACTCCCTTTCCCTTAAAAGCCAGCAGCTCTTGCAAGTGCGCAAACAATTCGTTGACCGAAGTTCCCACCCCACTGCCAACATTATATATTTGTCCTTGTCCTTGTTCTAGGGCCAAAAGATTAGCTTTAGCCACATCGCCAACATAAACATAGTCACGCAACTGTTTGCCATCACCATAAATGGTAGGCTGCTCATTTTTCAACATCATTCCACAGAAGATGGCAATTACCCCAGCTTCACCCAAGGGATCTTGACGCGGGCCATAGACATTGCCATAGCGTAGAACAGTATATTTCAAGCCTTGGTTAATAGCATAAGCGTGCAAATACATTTCCACCGTTCGTTTGGTGATGGCATAGGGGGAGATTGGTTCCTGGGGATGATTTTCAGCTGCACCTTTTTGCTCGTTAACTTCCCCATAAATCGCCCCACCGGTTGAAGCAAAGATAACTTTTTTAACTTTAGCGGCCACCGCAGCATTAAGGAGGTTTAAGGTACCAATTTCGTTAACTTCAGCATTATAGACAGGATCGGTTACAGACTTTCGCACATCTATTTGCGCAGCGTGGTGGTTAATAATATCTGGAGAAAAGTTTCCAACAGTTCCTACTAGTTTCTCGGTTTCTCTTATATCAACATTGTAGAATCTTGCTTTGGGGTTAAGATTCTCTTTTTTGCCAGTAGTTAAATTGTCAACGATGGCAACTTCATGCCCAGCTTCTATATAAGCATCAACTATATTGGAACCAATAAAACCAGCCCCGCCAGTAACTAGAATCCTCATTTCTTCTTAGCCAAGCCCTCTTCATAAAGCTCTAGCACTTTTTTGACAATAGTACCCCAGTCATACTTGGTTTCAACCAGTTCGCGTCCAGCTTTACCCATGGCAATAGCTTTCTTAGGATCAGCCAGCATACCGTTAACTGCTTCAGCAATGGCATCCGAATCCTGCTTGGGAACCAGTAGGCCGGTCTTGCCAACTTCCATAACCGCGTTAGGTCCGGGGATATTGGTACAAATAACCGGTGTATAATTAGCAAAAGCTTCTAGCTGCACAATGCCGAAAGCTTCTAAACGATTGATGGAAGGAAAAACATAGACCAATGATTGATAAAACAATTTAACCAGCTCATCAAAACCGACAATGCCATACATTTCAACTGATTTTCTAATACCCAGCTTGTCAATTAATCCATTAATGTGAGCTTTTTCTTCTCCATCACCACAAATAACTAGCTTGGTATCAGGAAATTTAGCCAAAATCTTCGGCATAGCCTCTACCATATAATCACAACCCTTGTTGCCGGCCATTCTACCCAACCAGAGAATTTGTTTAGGATTCTTATCTTTTTCAGTTAAACCAAGCTTCTGCTGCATTTCGTCAATGTGATCATGGAAGATACCGATGGGAATATGGCGGACATTTTTTAGATGTTTTAGAACGGGGGAAGAATCGGCATAGGTTTTGGTCGTATTGTAAACAACCTCGGCCTTTTTTAACAACATGCGGGCATAAATATTAGACGAGTGCTCAACGCCCTTGATAAAAAAGGCCGGCACTTTAACCCCATAATATTTTTCTGAGACAGTAACATCGCAATGGTAAGTTACAATGACCGGTTGCTTAACTTTACCAATAACTTCTCTTAAAAACCCAAAAGAAGGGACATGACAGTGAACAATGTCATAACCAGCTAACATTTTAAGATCAAATTTTTCTTTGGTACAAGGCAAGTAACTAAACATATTTGTTGCCGGCAAACGGATAACCTTGAAACCACTCATCATTTCTTCGGCTGGGGCTTTTTTCTCAACAGGCAAGTTGGTTGAAATAACTGTGACTTCGTGACCGTCTTTAATCAAGGCAATCGATAAATCTTTAACGTACTTTTCTGTGCCACCTGTGTGCGGGTAAAAATAAGGGACCACCATTGCAATCTTCATGTTCGAGTCCTCCTTTTTAGGTGCTAGCAAAGTTTTACACTAAATAACTAGCTGGATAGATTATATCCGATTTTATCCTCTAGTCAAACCCTTAATCAAATCCTCCCGCTTCAACTGTTTCAAGGCCTTAGCTACTTGGCGAAAGTTTTTTTCTAAATGGGGTTGCAATAACGCCTTTTGAAAAGAGCGCTCCTCCCCTTTTGGCACATGGACCGACTTACCGGTAAAAGGATCTATCCCCGTATAATACATACAGGTGGAGACCGTCATTGGGGTTGGGGTGAAGTTTTGCACTTGCTCTAAGCGAATCTGATGTTTTCTCATAAACAAGGTCAGGTCAAGGGCATGCCGCATGGTTGAACCAGGATGAGAAGCGATAAAGTACGGAACTAAAAACTGCTCTTTGCCATGTATTTCAGATAATTCCTCAAATTTTTTCTTAAACTGCAAAAACTTGCCAAGAGCCGGCTTGCCCATCAACAAAAGGACTTCTTCACAAATATGTTCCGGAGCAACGCTTAACTGGCCGCCAACATGACAATTAACCAGTTCATCCATATACTCATCATCCATCATGGCCAAGTCGTAACGAATGCCGGAACCGATAAAAAGCCTTTTAACCCCATGAATATTGCGCACCTCGCGCAAAACTCGTAACGATGGCTTTTGGGAGTTTTTTAGAAATCTACACACCGTAGGATAAATACAACTAGCCCTGGTACAACCCTCTTCTTTAGAACAAGTAATGCCATACATGTTGGAAGTTGGCCCACCAACATCAAGAATGTTACCCCGAAAATCTTTTTGCGGAATAATTTTTTCTTTGATTTCTTTTTTAATCGAGTCAATACTACGACTAGTAATATATTTACCTTGGTGCTGAGAAATAGCACAAAAAGAACAACCGCCAAAACAACCACGATGAGAAACAGTAGAAAACCTGACAAAGTCACAGGCTGGGATTAATTTTCCCTTATACATCGGGTGAGCTGCACGCATAAAGGGTAATTCAAACAAACTTTCGAATTCTTGTTGATTTAAATTCTCTGGCGGAAAAACGACTAAATAACGACCCTGACAAGGCTGAATTATTGTTCGTGGATGTTTTAGTCTTCCTTCTAAATAATAAAGTTTAAACGCCTCCGCATATTTCTTCTTATCGGTCGAAACTTCTTCGAATGAAGGTAGAATTAAGACATCTTTATATTCTGAAATATCTTTGACAATAATTGCCGTATTTGGGAATTGGAAATTGGGAATTGGAAATTGGGATTTATTTTGATCTTTGTCCTTTGATCTTTGGATTTCCTGGGCTATGCGAAGGATCCCCTTTTCACTCATCCCGTAGGTTAAATAATCAGCTTTGGCATCAAAAATTAGGCTGCGGCGAACCTTATCTGACCAGAAATCATACTGGGCAAAGCGTCGCAAACTTGCTTCCACCCCACCAAGCACCACCGAAACTCCAGGAAAGAGTTGTTTAACCTTATTGGTGTAAACAAGGGAGGCTCGATCCGGCCGCTTACCACCAACATTATCAGGAGTATACATATCTGTGCGGCGAAGTTTTTTATCCGCAGTATAGTTGGCTACCATGGAATCAAGATTGCCGGAAGAAACACCAAAGAAAAGTTTAGGTTTGCCTAGCTTTAAGAAATCCTCATCACTCTTCCAATTGGGTTGAGCAATAATTCCAACTGTAAAGCCATGTTTTTCTAAATAGCGGGCAATTAGAACTGGTCCAAAGCTAGGGTGATCAATATACGCATCGCCAGTAACCATGATAATGTCCAGCTGGTCAATATTTCGCGCTTTTAAGTCATTCTTGTCTATGGGAAGAAAGTGCGGCATCTCCTAATTATAGCACGAAAGAAAAGGCTTGCCCTGTACTAACAAAGCAGGCAAAATCACGTTAACCATCTTTGTCTCTTCCTTTTACATTCCTTTTGAGCTTTGAATTTTGATCTTTGAACTTTATTATTATGCGCCTCTAATAATAGTGTTAGCAACATGTGGCTGGCAAACCTTGACCATCTCATCAAGCTGCTCTTTTTCATAAGGCTTAATTGACCTAAGTGACTCAGCCCAACAATTTTCTGCCACAAACTGCTGCAAAACAAACTTATCTGCACCAGCAATGGCTTTCGCCATAACTTCAATATCATTATTATCAAGCAGAGTTGGAACAACAGTGGTTCTAAACTCATAATGAAGCCCACATTGACGAACAATTTCTATACTCTGCTTAATTTTAGCTAAATCAATTTTTACGCCGGTAAGCTTGTCATATCTTTCATCTAAAGGCCCCTTTAGATCCATGGCAATATAGTCAATTAGTTTTTGGTCAATTAGTCGCTTTAAGGTTTCCGGATCCGTACCATTAGTATCAAATTTAACCAGCAAACCTAATCCCTTAATACGTTTAAGAAACTCAAACAAGCCACGATCCTTATGTAAGCAAGGCTCACCACCCGTAATACAAACTCCATCGATAAAATCTTTATGTTCAAGCAAAAAGTCTTCAATATGTTTAAGGGGGATATTTTCATACTGCTGAGGATGTTCAATCAAACCGGAGTTATGGCAAAAGGGACAGCGCAAATTACATAAAGGGACACAGAGGGTGGAAACAATTTTGCCGTCCCAGTCCAGGAACGATGTTTCAAAAAAACCTTTAATCTCTAAATCCATTGGGTTTTGATTATACTATGCAAAAACAAAATGGGAAAGGAGCAGGTCTAGGCTTTAAGTTTAGCAAAAATTACCGGAATCAAAAGATAGGCAAGCCCGCTCCAAGGTGGAATATAAAAAGAAAGGACAAAAGCCAAGCAGGTCACAATTGGCAAGACCAGTGCTCGTTTTTTACCCCGAGCAATCAGATCTATGCTCAAATCTTTCTCCACTAGTCGATATTGATTAGTGGCATAAGCCCAATTAAAATAAAAGAGTAGACCAACCACAAATAAATTGAGGTCAAAAACCCAATGAGCCAACGTCTGGCCAAAAAAATCACCCACCACAGAAGCAGAAAACGGAATCAAGGCTACAAACATCAACATTAAAACATTGATCCAAAGATGCCGGCGATCGGTTCTTTTAATGACATGAAACTGTTGGTGATGCAGAATCCAAAAAATCGCCAAAAGGAAAAAGCTCAGCAGATAATTAAGGAATCTCTGCCACTGATTAGCAAGAAACTGACTTAAGATAATATTTCCAACCGGCCCGTCAAGCTGCAAATCCAGGACCAGCAGAGTCATGGCAATGGCAAAGATTCCATCAGCTAGTGATTCGATGCGTTTTGAAGTTAAACCAGTGTTTTGATCGGTTTGTGACATGATTAGATGATTATACTACAATATGATAAAATCAGTCTCGTATGAATAATTTTGACATCGTCCTAGTAGCTAACAGCCCCGGCGAATTGTCCGCGCTGGTTAAACCAGTCGCAGAAACCTTGGCTGCAAAACATCCAGACACCAGAATAATCCTCGTTCTCACCCCCTGCCAGTACACTAGCGGCAAAGAGTTGGATTACGTTGAGACAATCAAGGGAATATCACAAACCATCACAGCTAACGGCTACAAAAATTGGATTCTCTTAAACAAAAAACCGGAAATTGACTTCAAAGAAAAAGGGGTGGTGCTCTTTCTTGGCGGCGACCTGGCTCACGCCATGCTGGTAGCAAAAAAATTAAAATACCCAGCTTCAGCTTATGTGCAAGACTATATCGGCTGGACCAAATTCTACCAAAACTTTTTTATCCCTGACGAAGCCACAAGGAGAAAACTGGATCCTAAAGACAAATTAAGGGATAAAATTAAAGTGGTCGGCAATTTAATGGTTGATTCTGTTGTTGACCTGCACAAATGGGCACCAGATAAAAATGTGATAACTTTTCTACCTGGCAGTCGTAACTGGCAGATTAAACATACCACGCCGATCTATGAGAAAATAATCCAAGTAATGCGTAATGCGAATAGAGTAATGGGTAATGGGAATTGTGAATTGAAATTCCAATTAGTTTCCTCTCCCTTTGTTGAGGCGATTCCAATTGCCGGAGTCAAGACCATCCCCTTGAGTGAAGTTCATAATTCTGAATTAGTTATCACTATTCCTGGCACTAACACTGCCAGACTGGCTGCTCAAGGCATTCCCATGTTAGTTATTTTCCCCTTGGATGACCTAGATGTTATCCCTTTAGAGGGAATTGCTCACTATATCTGTAGTATCCCCTACTTTGGCTCTAAGATTAAACAAAAACTGGCCGATATGATGAACAAAAACACCCAATTTTTTGCTTTGCCTAATATTAAAGCAGGCAAAGAGGTCGTAGAAGAAATCCGTGGGATCATTGATGAACAAGAAGTTGCCAACAAAGCCTTGGTCCTGTTGAATAATCACGCGAAACGATTAAAGATGTCACAAGAGTTGATTGTCGCTATGGGCCAGCCCGGGGCTGCTGCCAAGGTTGCACAAGAACTCTTATAATCCTTTGCCCTTCGCCTTAGTACATTATTATGATAAAATTAACAGACCAATGAAACTCTACGCTAAACTACTTAAATTTGTTAGTCCCTATATTGCCCAATTAATTGGGGTCTCGTTGTGTACTGCTGCAGTCACAGGAACAACCCTGTGCATTGCTCCTTTAGCTGGCTATGTTTTTAAGGTTATTGAAGAAAAAAGTATTCTGATGTTAAACCTGGCTGCCCTGGGCATGATCGGTCTGTTTTTCCTTAAGGGGGCTTTCGTCTATGGCCAGGAATACCTTTCCGCTTTCATTGTGCAAAAAGTTATTAAAAACCTCAGGATCAACCTTTATGAAAAAATCCAAGATCATTCCCTTGATTTTTTTAGCCAATGGAATACAGGAGAACTAATCTCTCGCGTAATGACAGACATTGCAACCCTACAGGTTTCATTAACTACAGTTTTTACCACCTTAGCACCCCATACCCTTTTGCTAATTGGTCTAATGGGTTATATTTTTTGGTTAAATTGGAAACTGTCATTGCTAACCCTGATTGCTTTACCATTAATAGTTCAAGTTATCCGTATCTTTGCCAAAGAGATCCGGGATATTAGCGAAGGGATCCAGCAAAAGAACGCCGATATCACGTCTCATCTCCACGAAACAATTTCTCAAATCAGAACGGTTAAGGCTTTTACCATGGAAAACAAAGAAAAGGCTAAGTTCGCTAGTGAATCGGAAAAGAACTTTACCTTGACCATGCGCGCTATGCAAATTTTAGCCACTCAAAGCCCTGTTGTGGCACTACTACAAACAATTGCTGTTGTCGCCATTGTCTGGTACGGTGGTATGGAAATTATTAACGGCCACTTAACCCTGCCACAACTGATCTCTTTTGCCACCGCCTTAGCGATCATGACCGATCCTGGCAGTACCCTCAGCAGAAGCTATAGTGTGATCCAACAAGGGATGGCTTCTACAAAAAGAATCTTTGAAGTTGCCGATATTCAACCGAGTATTCAAGATGCGCAAGATGCTGTTGAACTACCACGAGTCCAAGGTAACGTTGAATATAAAAACATTTCTTTTGCTTATGAAAATAAAATGGTCTTAGAAAATATTAATCTTGCGGTTCAACCTGGAGAAGTAATTGCTTTGGTTGGCCGCACCGGCTCAGGCAAAAGCACTTTGATGAGTTTACTGCTCAGATTCTATGATCCAGCTACAGGAACTATCTCTGTTGATGGCAAAAATATTAAAAAAGTTAAGATTGAATCACTACGCCGACAAATGGCAGTCGTGCCTCAAGAAGTGGCGCTTTTTACCGGCAGCATTAAAGACAATATTGCCTATGGTAAAACCAATGCCACCGATGAAGAAATTATTACTGCAGCTACATTAGCCAATGCCCACCTATTTATTAATAAAATGCCGCAAAAATACGATTCCGAAGTTGGCGAACGTGGTTCCAGTTTATCCGGGGGAGAACGCCAACGCATTGCTATTGCTCGCGCAATCTTAAGAGATCCGCGGATCTTGATTCTTGATGAAGCAACCTCTTCCCTTGACGCCGAAACCGAAAGTTTAATCAGAGACGCCTTGGACAAATTGATGAAAGGCCGCACTTCTTTTATTGTTGCCCACCGACTCTACACAGTAGAACACGCCAATCGCATTGTGGTGATTGATGAAGGCAAAATTGCTGAAGTTGGCACCCATCAAGAGCTGATCCAAAAAGGCGGCCTCTACAAACATCTCTATGAGATCCAGTTTAAAAATAAATGATAATTTTCATTAAGCTACTGCAATTAATCTTCCGACTAATCTTCCTCCTCCCAACTAAGCTCGCCTTAACCATCATGTACGCTAGCGCCTGGCTGCTCCAGGCTATAGTTAAAATGACCCCATTAAACAAAATGGCCCGGCAAAACATCAAAAAAGTTTTACCTGACAGCGATGCCAAGAAAATTGCCAGGAAATTAATTAGCAATTCGGCTTATGCTGTTTTTGAAATCCTCTGTCTCCCTTTTTTAAAGAATAAACACCTGGAATCACTAGTTAAAGTTAATGGCCTAGAAAACATCACCAAAGCTTTAGCCAACGGTAAGGGGGTCATCATTTTAACCATGCACACCGGTAATTATGAGCTCTGTGTTTTACCGTTAACCAAACTGGGTTATAAGATCAACGGTGTTGTGCGCTCCACCCAAGACCCGATTTTTAAAATTATCGACCAAAGCCGCCAAGCTACTGGCATCAAACTAATCAATGTTCTAGAAAAAGATATGTACCAAGCCGCTCTTAAGTTATTAGAAGAAAATGAGTTTGTGATTTTATTGGCTGATACAGGCGCATTAGAAAGTCGCCACGATACCAGAAAGTTTTTAGGTCACGATGTTCCTGTAGCAACCGGCTGGTTAACCCTCGCCCAAAGGGCTGGTTGTGCCGTGCTGCCTTGTCTAGCCAAGAAAGACGGACCTAAGAACGAATTAACCATCTGCCCGCCCCTGATTATCAAAAAAGAAAACCGACAGCAGGCAGAAGATCAAATCATGAAAACATTTGAAGATTTTATCAGAGCCAACCCGGAACAATGGGCCATGTTTTGGAACAGTTATGAAACAGAAAGGATGGTGCAAGGAAGATGAATATCAAAGATCAAATATCAAAGATCAAAAATAGGGAGCTAATTGTTTTAATCGTCCTTGCTTTTATACTCTTCTTTTTTAGACTGGGAGATTTTTCCCTCTATGACGCAGTGGAATCAACTTATGGTGAATTTATTAAGCAAATGCGTCTAACCGGCAACTGGCTCACCCTGCACTACAACGACCAGATAATATTTGATAAACCCCCTCTATACTACTGGGTTGCTACATTTCTAAGCTATCTTTTCGGTCTTAACGAATTAACTATCAGGCTCTTTGCTGCTGTCTGCGGGGTATCAACAGTAGTTGTAACCTATTTATTTGGTAAAACTTTTTATAACCGACGCACCGGTTTCTTCGCTGGCCTAATAGTAATGACTGCCCTGCAATTCATTGTTCAATCACGCATTGCTGAGCTGGATATTGTTTTAACCCTTTTCATGACTTCTGCCTTACTGTTCTTCTATCTGGCCAGAAATTCAGAACATAAACAACTCTATTTACTCACTTACGTAGCCATGGCTTTGGCAACCCTTACCAAAGGAATCATCGGCGCGGCTGTGCCAGCTTTTACAATTTTTCTCTTTCTAATTATCAAGCGAGAATTTTATCGTTTCAAAGAAATGAAACTCATGCTGGGAACCTTAATCTTCCTACTCATTGCCCTGCCCTGGTATTTACTCAACTATCTAGTCCATGGTCAGGTTTTTGCGGAATTCGTCTTAGGCTTTCTCTTTCTTTCCCGCTTTGAAGGCGCAGTCTCAGGGCATGCCGGCCCCTGGTATTACTATTTTATTATGATCCCACTCGGCTTTGCCCCTTGGTCACAATTTTTGCCTCTGTCACTATTTAGAACTTGGAAAAGTAGCAGGAATCCGGCTGAGCTATTGATGCTTTGCCATATCTTGCCCCTTTTTATTGTTTTTTCCATTGCCAAGACAAAACTCCCGGGTTATGTCTTACCACTTTATCCTTTCTTAGCTATCACTATTGCTAAATTATGGGATGATTTCTTAGGAGCCAAGCAAAAGGAATTACGCTTAGGTATGACCATTGCTCAAATTGGTTTTTCTCTTGTTGTTGGCTTAATCGTTATTGCCTTGATTATTTTGGGACGAAACTATCCTGGCTATTACGAACAATTAAGCGTTAATATTTTAACCCTGGAAGCAATTTTAGTCGTTGGTGGTTTAACCTCTTTCATTTTATATTTTAGTAAAAAATACCTTTGGTCATTTTTTCTTTATGCGGTAATTTCTTTTGCTATTATTGCCTCCCTTGTTTTTCAGACCCTGCCAGTTGTTGAGGGCTATAAAGCAACTAAAGATCTCGCTAAAAAAGTAAGCACGGTTTTACAAGCAGAAGATCAGATCGCTGCCTGGGAAGTTGGCAATCGACCTAGTGTCGTCTATTACAACAAGAAAACTGTTAGATTTTTACTTACCAAAGCTGACTTGTATGAATTTGTCCGCAGCAAAAAAGGTTATTGTTTCGTGACTAAAGAGCAGTTTAATAATTTGACAACTAAGTTGCCTGTGTTTACTAAGCAAGGTGAGCTGATAGTTTTACATTAAACTGTTATAATTAATTATGCCCAAAACGTACGTCATTATTCCTACTTATAATGAAGCTGAGAATATCTCTAAGTTACTCGAACAGATAAATTCTTTAAACATCCCAGATTTAACCCCTGTTGTGGTTGATGATAACTCCCCTGACGAGACCTGGCGCGTTGCTCAAGAGATCCCAGGGACAAAAGTACTGCGCAGAATGAAAGGTCGCGGTCGTGGCTCTGCAGGGATTGATGGCTTTAAGTTTGCCCTAAACGAAGGGGCTGATTATATTATTGAAATGGATGCCGACCTCTCCCATCAACCCAAGTATATTCCCTCGATGTTAAAAGCAATGGCAGAGTACGATGTAGTCCTTGGTTCCCGCCATGTTCCGGGAGGAAAAGATATTGAACGCAGCTTGATCAGACAAATTACCACCCTATTTGCTCAAAGCTATATTAAATTAATGCTGGGAGTAAAAGTCAAAGATCCGACCTCCGGTTTTCGTTGTTTTAAGAGAGAAGTCTTGGAAAATATTGGCTTGGATTCCATGATCTCAACCGGCCAATGGATTGTTTCGGAAGTCCTCTACAAGGTTCACCTCAAAGGCTATAAAATCGGCGAAATCCCCATTGTCTTTATTGACCGAACCCAAGGAGAAACAAAATTAAACCTCAAGGCCCTTTTTCAATCACTTTACATGGTTTATAAATTTCGGAGAACTTTTCGATGAAAAAACTCCTCTTTATCAGTAACGGTCACGGAGAAGACTTAGTTGCTGCAGAAATAATTAAGAAGTTAAAGGAATCGACCTGCCTGCCGGCAAGGCAGGCAATTTCATTGTCGGGCCAAACGGATATCTCTGTTTTCCCTTTAGTCGGCGAAGGCAAAGTCTTTGAAGGCTTAAACGTAAAAATCCTTGGGGCTAGGAAGAAGCTGCCTAGCGGCGGGTTTTCGCTGCGTAATACCTGGTTTTTATTTAAAGATATTCTCTCAGGCTTAATCGGCAGCACTTTAAGAAATTTTAAAGTTTTAAGAAATTTAAAGGGACAATTTGATCTTGTTATTGCCATTGGCGATATTGTCCCAATAATTGGCGCCCTGATCACAAAGTGTCCCTTCATCTTTGTGGGCGTTAACAAATCCAGCTACTATAAATGGTTTGGTTTTAATTACACTCCCTGGGAAAAACAACTTTTGCAAAGTTATGCTAAAAAAGTTTTTGTACGCGATAAAGCTACTGAGCAAGACCTGCAAAATCATGGCATCAAGGTTAAGTCTGCTGAGTATGTGGGCAATCCATTGATGGACGCGATGGGGGGAATAAAAAATGAAGAATTAAGAATGAGGAATGAAGGAGTAACTATTATAGGATTTCTCCCGGGGACAAGAGACGATGCCAAGGTTAACATGGAAGATTTTGCTGAGGTAGCAAGAGAAATCATTAAAATGAAACCCCAAGGCCATGAAATCAACTTTATAACCGCCACAACTTTGGATAGCGTTCCAACTTACATAGAAAAGAAAACCTTTGCCGAAGTTCTGACTCAAGCAAATTTGATTGTCGGCCTGTCCGGAACTGGCAATGAACAAGCTGCAGGATCTGGAATCCCTCTTGTTTCTTTCTATGGTCGTGGTTCACAATACAATATAAAGTTTGCCGAAGCCCAAAAACAGCTCTTGGGTGAAGCCCTTGAATTAGTAACAGACCGGCAACCACTTTGTGTTGCAGCCTCTGTCTGGGAACTCCTACGTAATCCTCAAAGGATGGAAGAAATGGCCAAAGTTGGACAAGAACACATGGGGGAAGCTGGGGCAATAGAAAAAATCAGCCATTTTATTGTGGGGACACTAACATAATGTTTTTATGGCCATGGACTAAAAAAACTCATCAACCACCACAATCCGGAAAACCCTATATTATCTGGGCCCCACCATATTTTCATCGCTCTGCCGGTATTCGTGTTTTGCATAAGTTAGCTTATCTTTTAAATAAAGCTGGCCAAAGGACCTTTATCTACATAAACAAGACTAACCCCAAATGGAGGGTCCCTAGGATATCAAAAAGAAAAGCTCAAAAACTAATCAAACTAGGTGCTATTGTTGTTTATCCTGAAATTGTTGCGGGCAATCCGCTAGGAGCCAAAACTGTTGCCCGGTATATATTAAATAATCCCGGACTATTAGGAGGAGAGAAGACCTATGATCAGGCAGAAATCCTTTTCTGTTACGGGAAACACCTCCTGCAACCAGGGATGACAGAAGATAGGATCCTAACTATCCCAGCCATAAGAACTGATATTTTTTACCGTGATGATAAAGTTAAGAGAGATATTGACTATCTGGTCTATTTCGGCAAGCATCCGGCTGTCCCCGGTTATCCCAAGAAAAACATTATCACCATGACAAAACCAAGCAACCCGGTCAAGTTAGGCCAAATGCTGCGGCGCTGTAAAAAACTAATCAGTTATGACAACTTAACCGCTTTAACCACCGAAGCAACCCTTTGCGGTTGTCCCGTAGTCATGATTCCAGATGGTTTTAGAAAAAGAAGCGATCTGGAAAATGCTGAATTCGGCTTTAATGGGATTGCCTGGGGAGAATCTCCTGAAGAATGGAGTGAAGCCTTAGCCAGCCTTGATCAGGCCCCAAAGATTTTAGAACAAGTCACCCAGCAAACAGAAAAATGTCTGCAAAGTTTTATTGCTATCACCCAAAACGAGGCAAAAAAGTGTCTTTAAGCCTATCTGTCGTAATTCCTGCTTATAACGGAGCAAAACTATTAAATGACAATTTGCCCCATTTAAACCAAAGCCTCAAAGAAGCTAAAATTGATTACGAAATCATTATTGTTGACGATTGTAGCGAAAAAATCCTCCAAATCAATCAAGATAAGACAGAAGTTGTCCGCTTAGCTAAAAATAGTGGTTTTGCCCACGCCTGCAACACAGGTGCAAAACTAGCTCAATACTCAAAAATTCTCTTTTTAAACACTGATGTTAAAGTCACCCCTGAATTTATTGAGCCACTACTCAAACATTTCAGCAGTCGAGATGTTTTTGCTGTTTCCCCCAGAATCCTTATCCCGGCAGAAAATTATTTTGATGAAGCTATCACCACTGCCAAGTTAAGAGGATCCAATTTAATTTTAAAAATCGGCACCACTAAACAATACAACTATCCCCTAGAAATCCTTTATGCCTGTGGAGCTGCCCTGCTGGTTGATAAAGATAAATTTGTTGAACTAGGTGGATTTGACGAGCTCTATAAACCATATTACTCTGAAGATCTTGATCTTAGCTATCAGGCCTGGAAACGTGGTTTTAGAGTAATTTATGAGCCATTAAGCACAGTTTATCATTTGCACGGGACAACAATTAAAAGTGTTAGCAAGAGCAATCAAATTAAAAAAATCAATATGCGTAATCAATATCTATTCCGCTGGAAAAACTTTACCGATCCCGGGCTCGTCCTGCTGATGATCTTAGAAGCCATAACTGTTAAACTAATTAATCCTAATCCGATAGAGTGGCGAGCTTTTTTAGGGGCACTCCTAAAGTTAGGCCAAGTTATTAAAAGAAGAAAAAGGCTCAAGAAACTATATCGGCTCAAAGACAAAGAAATCCTAGAAAAGTTTAAACATCTGCTATGAACATATCCAAAGATAAAATTAAAAAGATCCTGATTTTGCGGCCAGACGCAATTGGCGATCTTGTTTTGATTACCCCAGCAATTCATGCCCTGCGCCAGCATTTTCCCCAAGCCCATATTGCCATCTTGGTGCAAAAGTACACCTCAGATCTGGTTAAAGTCCATCCCGATATCGACGAAGTCATTCTTGATGATATTCGTGATAAAAAAATCAACAATCTAAAGGACTATTTAAATTACGTCAGGCGAATCAAGGCTAAAAAGTTTGATCTGGCTATTGATTTTTACAGTTTTGACTATCGCTACCCTTTAATGATGTTACTGGCCGGGATCCCCTATCGCATCGGGGACAAATCGAGAATTATGCTCAGGCCTTTCTACAATCTAGGAACTACTTTACAATATAAAGATTACACCAAACACATGGTCGACTTTCATCTTGAGCTGCTTAAAAAAATTGGTGTTAACAGCAATGACCCACGCTTAAACATTTTTGTCCCTCCTGAAGTAATTAATCAATTTAAAATCCGCTTATCAGAACTAGGCATTACTGACTCTGATTGGCTGGTAGGCATTCATCCTGGTTGTGGGGCTAGCCGTAAATGGGATTCAAAGGGCTATGCAGAGTTATGTGATACTTTGCAAGAAAAATATGGGGCCAAGGTGATAATCACTGGGGGCCCAAGAGAGAGAGAGAAAGCTGCAGAAATATACACTCTCTGTAAAAAGAAACCCATTAATCTGGTCGAGAAGACTTCGCTGGCAGAATTAACCGCCTTAATTAAAAGACTTAATATCTATATCGGCGTTGACACCGGCCCAATCCATTTAGCTGCTGCTATTGGCACCCCGGTTGTCATGCTGGTCTTAGCCAAAAATGTTAAGGCCGTGCGCTGGGGACCGTGGAAAACTAATCACCAGATTATCTACCCTCACCCTGAAGCTGCCTGCCCAATTTATTGCGATCCAGGCAAATGTCAGTCAAGTTATTGTACTGATAAACTAACGGTAGATAAAATCATCACAGCGGTTGAACAGCTAAGAAACAATCAAAGTCAGACCATTGAAGACTGGCACAAGCTGGTTTTCAATGTTTTAGTTGTCTACGATCAAGCCAACCAAGCTCAGGCTCAAGCCCTATTGCAAAAATTAGAGCAAAAAGGTTACCACTGCGTTCTACAGCCGGCAGAACAAGTTAAGGGAATTAGATACTTGTTAAAGTTAATAGAAATCGAAAACATCTTAATCTTCCATCATCTTGGCCAAAAAGCCCTCTTAACCACTCGGCTTGCGAACCTGCTATCCGGCATCTATACTACTAATGCAACTGTGATGGTGAGAGGCTTTAAGCCTGACCAAGATATTTTGGCCCAATACGAAAAGGCCTTTCAAGAATCATTATTCTAATAACCCCCTCGCCCTCTGGGAGAGGGGGAGGAAAGTTAAACGTTGATGGGGGGAAGGGCATATGATAGAAGCAAGTATTATAATCGGCACTTATAATCAAAAAGACATCTTAAAACGCACGCTGGAAGCTTGCTTTAAGCAAACCTATGCTGCTGATAAGTACGAAATCATCCTAGTTGACAGCATGTCCACAGACGGCACCGACCGAATGGTCGAAGATTTAAAACCTACCTGTCGATTAGACTATATTAGACAAGAAAACCAGGGCAAAGTTAATGCCCGCAACCGAGCTATTCGTGAAGCACGGGGAGAATTCATTCTTTTGACTGATGGCGATATAATTCCGGAAATGGATTGGGTGGAACAACACGTTACTACCCAAAGAAAATTTAAAGACACTGCCTTAGCCGGCCAAACTATTAGGCTTAGGAGCGAACACGTTACTGACACTGAATTACCTACTAGGTTTAAACCATTGCAAAAGATTAGTTGGTCATATTTTTTAACTGGTAGTCTCTCAATTAGAAAAGAACTTATTATCAAAGCAGGTCTGTTTGATGAAAACTTCAAAGAATATGGTTGGGAAGATATTGAATTAGGTTATCGTCTCCACAAAATGGGCGTAACACTTCGTTTTCTGCCAACTGCTCTTAACCATCATATCCATCCTGTGTCCAAAGAAAACTTTGTTAACATTATGTTTAAAATGGGTAAATCAGCCAGAATCTTTTATAAAAAACATCCTAACTTACAAATTAAACTCTTTTTGGGTTTAAACCCCATTGCCCTGGGGGTTCACTGGGTAATTCATCATAACCATTGGTTGCTCAAATATATTGAAAAGCAGGCCCCCAAATCAAAGTTTTGGCAACATATCTTAGAACAGTATTTTTATTTGAGCGGCGCAACGGAAACATTAAACTCCGCGTAGGCACCCCTCTTAGGGGTGCCAAAAAGCAGAGCCTAAGAGGCTCTGCTACGCGAGGAAAAAAGGGTTTACAATGACTGATCTTTCAATAATCATCGTCAACTGGAACGTCAAGAAACTTCTTGAGGCCAGCCTAACTTCAATTTTCGCTAACAAAGATGGTTTAAATATTGAAGTTTTTGTCTCTGATAATGCATCTTCCGATGGTTCTCAAGCCATGGTCACTGAAAAATTCCCTCAGGTAAAGTTAATTGCCAACAAAGAAAACCTTGGTTTTACCAAAGCCAACAATTTAGCAATTGAACAATCCCAGGGTAAATATGTCTTAATCTTAAATCCAGATACAGAAGTTTTGCCTGGAGCCCTGACCACTATGGTTAAGTTTATGGAAGAACACGCAGACTGTGGAGCATTAGGACCTAGGCTCTTAAACGCTGATCAGAGCCTACAACACTCCTGCCGCACCTTTCCTACCCTAGAGACTCAACTATACACAACATTATTCCTGGACGGATTATTACCCAAGAACCGACTTTTCGGCAAACACATGATGACCTGGTGGCAGCATGATGATGTTAGGGATGTTGATCAGATCATGGGCGCTGCTATGTTAATAAGAAAAGAAATTTTAGAAAAAATCGGGGCTTTTGATGAAAATATTATTTTCTGGTATGACGAAGTCGATTTGTGTTATCGAATCAAAAAGGCTGGCTGGAAAATCTTCTTTACCCCTCAAGCTCAAATCGTTCACTATCAAGGCAAGAGTTTCAAACAATGGAAAGACTTAAAAACTTCTCTCCGCGGAGCCTATCTCTGGCGCAAGAGTAGAAACTATTTTTTCAGGAAGCACTACGGCAAATGGCAAGTCCCCGTGCTTATGATCATGGACCTTGCCCAGTTTGCGATTATTTTCTGGCTGCTTTATTTTATAGTCAAACTGATGGGATCTTTACTCCCATGAAAACTTTAATCTTTTGTACTTCTTATACAGACAATGATCCGCAAAGATATCAAAACTGGATCAACTACTATTATCCTAAAATAAATGAGTTGGGAGCAGAACAGCTTTTGCTGATTGATGATGGCAGTAAGATCACTGACCTTGATCCAAAATTAAAAGTTATTAAGGCCGAAGGGCCCTTGCCTGATACATTGGAGAGCAGTTTAAACATGATCCACTTTCGTGATAATCTAGGCAGAACAGCACTGCTAACCTATCCTGGTTGGTGGAGAAGTTTCACCTTTTCAGTAAAGCTTGCCCAAAAATATTCTTTTGATAAAATCATCCATATTGAATCGGACTATTACGTAGTCAGCCAAAAACTGATTGATTATTTAAAGAAGATTGAATCCGGTTGGACCGCTCTTTGGTCAGAAACCTATCGATTTCCTGAAACAGCCATTCAGGTTATCTGCAAAGATGCTTTTGCTGATTTGGAGAAGTTCTACAACAAGGGGGTCGAATTCTATCAGGAAAATAAATTTTTCGCTGAGCAAAAACTTCCTTTTACCAAGGTCGAAAAGGGCTTTATGGGAGATCGGTATGGGGAAAATCCTAATCTTTTACCAACAGATATTCCTCAAAACGCAGATTATGTCGGACAGATAACCCGCTCAAGATTTTTGCCTGGTTAAATAAACAGATCGCCAATAGAAACTAGTTTTCCACTACCCCATATTCCACTACACCACGCTGCAGAATCTTGCGGGTAACATTGTTTTCCGGAATTTCGTAAACTATAACTGTTTCGTCTTGATAAAGGTTCATGGTTTTGCACTTGGGGCACTTAATTTCAATCTTGCTCCCCTCACCAATTTTACCCAACAACCGATGACAAAATTTGCAACGAAAATCTTTTAGCATTTTTATGCCTCCTTAAAGATTATTGATTAAGCTAGGTCTCGTTCTTGCAAGATTGGTAAAATATGTTCCTTATAAACATGCTGAGCATTGCGCTCAAAGGCATGCCTGATTGAAAGGGCACCAAGAACGTCTCTGATCGCTTGTCTGATCTCTGGTGTTTTATCATGTCTTCCATAAGTGTACCGTTTAACCGCATCATAATATTGATCAAGTATAGCCAGTTTTTGATCAACAGGCAGTGATTCATTAAATTCTCCAATTAACACAGTGATTGTTCCCTTGTCTCCGGTGCGATGGGGAATACAAACAATGCGTTTACCTGCAAACTCAGTAACATTGGGACGAATTTCAGCAAGATCATCGACAAAAACTGTTCCATCGATAATTGTTTGGGCCTTGGCATCACGCCCTTCACTAAATTCTCTTCCATCACCTTTACTCTCAGCCCTGGATAGATAACTTTCTCCCAAGCCTCGTTTAGACCCTTCTCTAACCCTTAAGAAAGATTTGCCATCACGAATTTCAACATCAAAGGTCACTGAACCTTCTGGTTTAAAAAGTTGGCCTAAGGCTGTAAGTTTTTCCTGATCAGCCTTTTGTAGTTGGCTTACAATTTTTGGTGAAGCAAATAAATACCTAGTTGCCACTCCTTCAGGAACCCGATAAATAGGCATTTCTGCTCTCAGTGCTTCAAAAACCTGTCTTTCATCAGCACTAAATTGCTTGGCAACTGTTTGCATTTCAGCAATAAGTTTCTGCAAGGACATATTAACTAAATTTGTCCGCCAATCCCTCTTCTCTACCTCTGTAGTATTAGAAGCAATAAAACGAGCCATAGTTTCTGAACCACGTTCACGAATAAGTTGCCATAATTCCTTACCTTGGCTTGCAGCAATAGCACGACCTAAGGCAAGTGAAGTAGAAAGAATAGCATTCATGCCCAAATGCCCCTTTCTCTGCATCACATGCACTTGTTGTTCATAATCAGCATCAGCAGCTAGGGCTCCATCAGCTAGCGCCTGATCTCTTTCTAATGATAATAAGATAGTATCAACATCGGTAACGCCTCCCAAGGAGGTAACCAATTTTCCTTCAAAGGCCTTAGAGATAATCTGTTCCACATTGGCTACTGCAGTTAAACACCCTTTACCACCAAAACGGTGAGCTCTAGACCAAAGTGCTAACAAGTCAGCATCATGTTCAACTGCTCCTCGTTTAACTTGCTTTTTGAAGCGCAGCGTTCCATCTGCTGTTGTAGTAAACATGTCTGGACGTACTTCAGTTAAAGAACTAGGTCTAATAACTGAATCAACCAAATGGATAGCTTCGTCTTCTCCGGCAGAGGTTCCGAGTGGAGTTGCCCCTGTATAACGGATTGTGCCTGTGCAATCTAACATCAAGGTAACTTCAACAGTTGGAATACCGGCATTAGTTGAAGCCTCGTTAGCCAACACTGCTTCGATAGAATACATTCTGTTAAACAATTGTTTTATTTTGTCGATATCAAGATCAGATTTCAACTCAACATCTTCCCTACCAGTTAATTCCACTAATAATTTCTGCATCAGCCTTAAAACTTCAGTCTTCTCCCCTGGTGTCATCACTCTTTCAGGTCTAGCTTGGGCTAAAGCTAAGATTTGGACGATACGACCATATTTTTGCAAACGTTCAGTATTTGATCCACCACCAGCCTTCATACCAACAGTGTTAAAAGCTGCAGCAAATTCTGCTTCCAGAGAATCGTTGGGCGATTTAGAACGGTGAGAAACAACACATTCACATTTATAGGCCAATGAAGTTAGCATCGCCAAAATAGTTTCGGAGATAGTTCCAATCTGGTTAGCCTTAATCAAAGTGGCATTCATAATGCCCTCTTTGGCACATTTTTCAATATTGCTATCCTTGGTAGTAACCAGGTCATCTCCAATAACTAAAATCTTGTCGCCGAGTCTTCTCATCAATAATGCCCAACCTTCGTGGTCTCTTTCGCCAAAGCCGTCTTCAATTGATACAATTGGCACTCCATCTCTTTCAATGGCCGTTTTATAAAGATCCAAAACTTCTTCGCGACTCATCACAACTTTCGCCCCATCTCTCCAAAACAAGTACATACCAACGGAATCTGGTTTTTCAAACTCTGTTCTGTAGGCATTTTCTAATTCTGAAGCAGCCGGATCAAGGGCAATCGCTACATCTTCTCCAGGAACATAACCACATTCCTCAATAGCCTGCTTCATCATGCGCCAAACCCTTTGCTCCGGAACGAGATCGCCTTCGGCTTTTTCAACATAAGGGGCCAAGCCACCCTCCAAACCAATGCCCATCACCCTACCACCAGTAGCATTTTCAATTATCTGTTTTAGTCTAGTTTGCAATTTAACTGTCATTTCCTGGGCTTCTTCATATGATTTTGCTGATAAAGGAATAAACATCCCTTCTTGCATACTAATATTGCTCTCTGGATATTCCTTTTCTGTGTGACAACCCCCCATCGCACAGTTTCGCCATTGCCAAGGGGCAGAAACAACCGATCCATCAGGAAGAGTAATAGCTTTCATCCTTGTTCCAATTAATTTTGCTTTAACAGCTTTTAAACTCTCAACAATTTCTCGAACTTCACGACTAACAGAAGCACTGGCTTCTTTAGCAGCAGCTTCTCGAGCCTTAAATTCTGCCACTTTACCACGATCGGCTAAAAAGCGATCGCACAAACCAACACAACCTGGGGCCAAGAAAAATCTACCGACCAAAATTGCTGCTTCACTACCAAAATATAGTCCCAAACCAATACTTAGCGCCGCAACAGGTAAAGCAACAGCTGCCATAATCCCACTCCAAACAGGACCTGCTGCCGCAACAGCTAAATTATAAGGGGCATCAGGAGAAAAGTTTCCTCCCTCTTTTTTTACCCCTTCAAATTTACCCCAAGGAATCTGAACAAACATTCTGGTATACCAAGCCAGCCTACCAGCAACCCCCCTGATCCCTTTTTGTTTGACCACTGCTTCAGCCGCTTTACGTGAACCATCGTTTAAAGCGGTTAATTTAACCGCAGTTAAATAGTGCCCCATTTCGTGAATCGCAATACCAGCGTGCCAGGATAAATAGGTCATCGCCGTGGAAATAGCAGTTTCAGCACTTAAGAAAACAAATTTCAAGGTTTCTGCTTTACCGGAAACAGTATCAGGCAAACTCAAAAGAGAAGAAATAAAAGCGGCGTGAAAAGAAACTAGTTTATGAATAGCAATAACATGAGCCCGTTCTAAAAATGCCCCTTCTTTAACTGCTAATTGACCAGACAAATATGATACATCTACACTAGAGTATGCATTCATCAACCCCATATAATTATCATAGCCTCGTTGTTCCGCAACTGCATGAAGGGAAGAACCTGCTTCCCAGGAATCATAACCAACCCCCATAGCAAGTAGCCCAGTTAAAGTAGATGCTGTTACCGCCAATCCGCCCAAACTATGTTTGGCCATCCAATCAACCACATGAGTTAATTTCTTTGTTGCCACACGATCAATTTTTTTACCAATCGGCATTCTTGCTTGTAATACACTAACCATTTCAATAATCTCCTTTACTTAATAGTAATATCTTCCACTTCTTCCTCGACACCTTTTTCAAGAAATTTCACTTTATTTTAAATTCTTTATAAGCTCGGTCAAGATAGTTTTTAACCATACTCCTTCACACTCGTTTGCTGTCCTGGCAAATGACTCGAATCCGCCCACAACCACAAACGATTATCAGTTTGGCTGCGAGAATATTCAATCACATTAATTGCTGTTGGCGCTGAAAGCGGAAACTTTTTCATGTGCGCAATATGGACTCCATAAGCAGAAGCTAACGCACTATTAATTGACCAGCCATGGCCAACCACTAAAACAACTTTACCTAACCCTTGCTCAACAATTTTTGCTACTCCAGCTTCAATTCGTTCTTTAGCTTGCCAGAAAGTTTCTGCTTCAGGCGCATTCCACAGATGTGGTTGTTCTTTGAACAAACGAAAGCCAGTCGGGTCTGTTGCTTCGATAGAGGCATCCCCGCCCTTTTCTCTGCGCAAAACCTTGCCAGACCAGTTGCCATAATCAATCTCTTCTATGCCTGGCAGTTCAGAACGAGATAGTCCAAGTGTAGCCGCCAAAAAATCAGCTGCTTCAATGCTACGTCTTAATCTGCTGGAATAAAGTCGATCAAAATTAATCCCTTCTAAGGCCCTAGCTAATAAAGGTAATTGTGTTTCTCCGGTTTCACTTAAACCGATATCATGAGCAGAGCCGGCTGCCTTACCGATTTCACTGTAAGTGGTAGCTGGATGGCGGACCCAAAAGACAACGCAACGCTCTGCAGCTACTGTGGTTTTTTGCAAGTGGGCTTTAACCTCATCCAGCGAACCAAAACGCTGAGCCCTGCTTACTCCATCATTATAATGTAAGGCATGAACCAAGCCTGCTCTAGCTGCTAGGTCATATGAACGGGGACTCGGCCGCCGGCTCAAGGCTTGGCCTAGGGTGGTTTTGAGTTCAAAAAGTGTAGGCGACATTTATTAAGACCAACCTTTTTTTTTCATAATTGCCTCTATTCCCTTTCTTGCCTTATGAGAGGGATCAACTTCTTGACTCCAACCATCCTTCCAAACCTTCACGTCAGCATCACTCATTGCATCCACAGCTTCATCTCCAAAGTTATTACGTAAGGCCTTCTCCAAAGTCGTACTACCAAAGCGATTTGTTTTATAAATCCCTTCATTTTTTGGTGCACCCAAGTCAGCCTTAGCTTCTTTTGAAGGGTGCTCTCCTTCTGTTGCCCGATCAACTCGAGAAAATCCCAAATATTCACCTGCCTGGGCTACAACCCTTGACATCTCATCCCTTGCTTCTGACCCAAAATTTTCTGCAAACTCAGCCATTAAGGCCTCATAAGATCCTCTCCCATAAGTCTCACGATAAACCAACAACAATCGGCCCAACATAAATGTCCCTACACTTCTTAATTCAGGGTTCCTGGCCATTTTACGAATTAGTCTCAGCCGGTTACTAAACCGTAACAAATCAAATAGATTTAACCTGGCCGCATGTTGCCCAATCCTTGTCTCAGCAAAGAAACTCAATACTTCATTCCAGTGAGTATGAACCCAACCATCAACAAATTGGATAGCAGCTGCTTTATCTTCTATGAACAAAAAGATACTAGCTAAGTCAGCCAAATCACTAGCATCTGTTATTTCGCAACTTAGAATCTCCTTAATTTCTTTAATAAAATCAGTAAAGGCTTGCCAGATTATAGAATCATCACCAGAAAGCTCCTCTGGCCTTGAAAGCCCTCTTAAAACCATATTAAGGGGCGAGGGCATAACATCAACTTTCCCTAAATAAATCCCTCCTGTTTGACTAGAAAGAACCACACTGTCCCCTTCTTTAATAGTAATCTCACCTTCTTGGGTAAAAATAACTAATTGACCATCAACCACCTTGGGAGGGGTATTTTGGCCATTCAAACCGACTAAAGAAACAATCCCATAACGCCGCGCAATCTCTGTTAAATGAATAGCAAAATCCGTTAAACTGACTAGGCCAGACATTTCTTTCATTGTTTCAGCGTCACCTGGCACAAAATCAGCTTGAACCAAAATAACCCTTTTCCCTTCACTTCTTGCTGCTAAGGCTTTTTCTTTAGAAAAATATACTTCACCACTCACATCACCACAGGGCAAAACAGCAGTCCCTTTTGCGACTGGCATGAGTTTATATATATCTGGAATCCGACTAGCAAATAGTTGTCTTAAATGAAACGGCCTAACAATTCTCAAAAGATCTTTTCTCTTAATATCACCATGTCCCAACATATCTAACCCAGACCTTAAAGCTGCAAAGCCGGATAAAGCAGCACTATTACGTTGCAAAACCGCTAACATGCCTTGTTCGACCGTTAACTCAAAAGCGACCGGCCCTGCAGTAGCTCTTTCTGTAACTCCAATAGCCGGCTCAAAATGTGCTAGGGTTAGCAAACTCCCCGCTATTTGACTTGCACCAATCCCATAAGGGATTGAGTCTCTTTGAGCATGGGCTGTCATGATTTCCTCACCAAAACGACCAGGGGCATATTCTACCAAACGGGACTTCCCTCCATTAGGATCACGACTATACAAGACGGCTGAAAAAGAATCATGCGCTAATTTCCCTACAATCATTTCTTGAAGAATAATTATTGGCGCAACAAAAGGTCTGCGAGCCAAGGCCGCAATCGTATCATGTTTCGCTTTCATATCAGCATAAGCCCTTTTAAACAAATATCGCAGACAATAAGCTGGATCACTAAAAGCAAGATGACTAACAGATTGTCTCATTGCCTCCAACGCAACCATTGCTTCATATTTTTCTGCTGGCTGGGATAAATTTGCAGCAAAAAGCGCAGCAATTCTATCCGCAAACAAATGAGGATAAGTTTCCGTCAATAAAGTTGCCAAATAATTGCTCCTGATATCATAAGCACCTGCTTTCCCGTATCTAGCGATTAAGCCAGGCAACACACTGGTCATTGCGCCTAAATTTAAATATGTGGGCAACATGCCCGGCAAATTATCTGGCAAACAAGCTCGCATGGAAAGGCCTAAGGGATTTTCTGGATCACCATACTTTTTGCCTGATAACTGTTCTAAAACAGAGACAGCATCAGCTAGAATACAATCTAAAGGATTAAAGCTTGATGAGGCAATTTGCCCCATTCTTGCAGATCTGAATCTTCTAGTTTCTACATTGGGAACGTTATCAGGCCTTCTCCCTGCACTAGAAAATCTTCTTCCATCCTGCAAGAGACTATCACCTAAAGGTTTTATTAAACAAAATACCGGCACAGGTAGACCACGCCTAGCATCTTCAAGTAAACTTAACCCTTTAGTCCCCAAGTCGTCTAAAGATAAGTCCCCAGGATCTGTAGGGGCAATCAAGTGAGCTCTGCTAGTACCAAAATCTAATTTAGCTGGATCAAACCTTTCATAAGCCTGACGATTAGCCACAACTTGATTTTTTAAAATTGTCTGGGCACTATCATCTCCACTTCGTGCCCTAAGAATTAGAGCAAGATGATCAGCAGCTTGGCGACTAAACGGATCTTTAAAGTAGATGCTATCATAATCTCGAATATGAGTTTCTTGCACTGCTCCTTGGCTATCCTTGTATTCAACATAGAAAGGATACCAAGTTGAGCCTGAAGACTGTTTGCGTTGGGGTAAACTAGCAATTAGACTTCCCCGCAACTGGTGAGGTGCATAGTACAATCGACTAATTTTAATAATTTCAATTGCCAAAATAGCCACCTTTTATAAAAATGATCTTGCATTAGTATTTCGCTATCTTTTCAATGAAATTTCACTTTATCTGTAACTAAGAAATTGAAAGTAAGTTGTTTTTTTGTTTTCCGTCGGTAAACCAGTCTGGAATTGGTCTTTAAGAAAACTCCAAAAATTGTATTTTGGCGAATTTGACCTGGCTTTTGGGTTGAGCGGGATAGTTGGGCCAAGGTTTAGCCAATGAGGCAACTGTCCGGATCGGGTTGGCAAGACAACAAATTTTTAAGCAGGTAATAATTTTAATTGGATAATCTTTGGAAAAGTTCTTTAACCTTATCTCGTGGCAAATAGCTTTTGACTTTTTGTTTTAGCTCATCAATAGTAACTTGCCTTGTCCTTGTTTCTATTAATCTCTTGTATTGTTTAGGGGAAAAAGCCGCAAAATATTGGCCGGCATAAACAATTAACCCATTGCCAGCGATAAAACTTCTTTGTCCCCAGGATTCTATTTCTTCTTTGTTTTTCTGCCATTCCTTGCCATGCTTCATCTCCATAATTTTCATGGCATTGTAAAGTTTGAGTATTAAACAAATCCTGGCAGTGATGGCCTTAAGTGTTCTGCCAGCAGGAATGCGAATCAGCCAGCGCTGCGATAAATCCCTAATCCCCTGGTTCTCTACTGTCCAGCGGCTGCCATACAACTGGACAATTTTTAAGGGGTTCTTAGGCACTTTCCTGTTAGTCACATAAAAAACTTCTTTTTCTTCTTGCCCTTGCATTTGCTTCATAACCACCACATTGACCATGCCTTGATAAGGTTGGGCTTTGTTGACATAACCATGCATTAAATCTTTAACAAACGCCACTTTAACGCTTTCCCAGGTTTTGGTGGAACGATTAAACAATTGCCGCTCCTGGAATTTAATTTGCCGACTGTCAATCATATGTCGTAAATCTTCTTTGACAAACATAAAGCTTTTCTTGGCAATGATGACATAATCAATCTTGTATTCTCCTACTAGGGTTTTTTCTAAGAAATCATAGCCCCAGTAGCCCCGGTCAAGCACAATTACATCCATGATGTTTTTAACCTTATCAACATGTTTTTCCAGGTCTTTAAATATTTGGAGCAGTAATTCACGCTCATCGCTGTTGATTGGCCCAATCGCTAACCCCATCAGCCGTTCTCGATCTTCTTCCACATTCATTAAAACCACTGCCTTGTAGCCATGCTTCCAGCGTTTTTCTTTGTCGTCCCAAACTTTGCCTGTGCCTTCATAGGTTTTACCATAAGTTTCCAGCTCAAAACCATCAGCAACATATGTCCGCCCACGCACCCAGCGCTTTTCCCTCATGAAATTAACATAACCATAGAACTCTTTGAGGCTATCTTCCTGGGGGATGGTCTTGAAGTAATTACGCAGAGTATCACGATGGATAACCCCCTTATCCTTCTCTTTGGCTAATTCAACCTCGCTAAAGGTAAAGCCCAGTTCCAACATTAATTTTGCGTCTTTGATCACCTTATCAGCTTGAGCCAAGTGCCCCACATGCAGCAGCTCTGAGAGTACTGCTATCCCAGCAATCTTTTTCCAATCTTTGCCATTTTCTTTGCCTTGCTGTGGTTTGACCAAGAGCTTGGCCCAAAGGCCGCTCTGCTTAAGAAAATCTACCGCAAATTCATTAGCCCCATACTCTGTTAAGGTTGCCTCAGTTTCTTCCCCCTTTAAGATGGCGTTTTCTACTGCTGTGGTGTTATTTGTCCAGACCTTAATTTTTGTTTCCTTAAGCATTATTTACTTTACCCCCTTTTTCATTTTTGCCTGGTTAAGCCCAACCAGCAAAGCATCTATCCTCCGGTTAACTTTGCGTAGCTCAACAAGCTTAGCTAAATAATCAGAATAATTCCTGGCCAGCTCAATCAAGCGCTTGTTTTTGCCAAGATAAAGACTAGTGTATTTTCCCTTAATCTTAAGTTGGACATAATAGTAGGGGCCGTGGCCTTTAGCCCCTTTCTTTTTGCAACGGCAATTAGGCTTGCCGCATGGCGCATACCTTTCAACCAATGGTCCGGCTAGCATCTCTTTAGGCTGGCCCATTAACCGGCTTTCCAGCTGCCAACGTTCTTTGCGCAAAGCAACCACCTTAACCCTTTGGGCAGTTAAATCCATGACAAAGTTACCTCCTTTATTATGTAATATATGGGAGGATTATACCAAAAAGCAAAACCTTGGTCAAATATTTTTGGGTTGGCTTGGTTTTCATTGTCAGATGGCTAAATTGTTGAACTTTCAATTCCTCTGTCTGTAACTATTCAGGTACCATCCCACACTAAAGTGTGGGGAATAGACGAGAAAAGAACTATTATGAAATAACGTTTCTTAGGCTTTAGTCTGGGGTTCTCGTCAATAACTAATAAAGACCTGAATAGTTACCTTTATCTTTTATTTCTTTAACAAGAGGGTTTTATTTGGTTTCCTTAACAGCTTGCAAATATTTAGCAATCGCTTTTTTAGTAGTATACCAATTTCTATCAAATTTGATTGCTTCCAGCTTGCCCCGTCTAGAAAGCAAACTCAAATACTCTTGGCTATAAGAACAATATTTAGTTGCCTCAGATAAGGGGACATATTTTTCTTCTAGTGCTTTCTTCTTAGAAAGAATCGGGGTTAAATTATTTAAATAAATATCCAAGCTGCGTTCAACTGCCCTAGCCACAAAATCAATAAAGGGCTTATAATTGTCCTCATGAGCCTGTTTTAAAGTGCGAAAATATTTATTGCGATCAACCTTCAAGATCACGGCTGGTGGATACCCTGCCCTCATTAAAATAAGGTTCATCAATAAACGAGCCGTGCGACCATTCCCATCAATAAAGGGGTGAATATGGACTAATTTAAAATGAGCCAAAGCAGCCAATTCTATTACTGGCAATTTTTTAATATTTTTCTTTAACCAAAGATCAAAATCATGCATCAAAGAAGAAAGCAATATTGGGCTAGGAGGAATATACTTTGAGCCTGTTATCCGAACTTCAAGCTTCCTATAATTACCAGCCTCCTCATCATCAATTTTGGTCAGAATAAGTTGGTGAAGTTGTCTTATCAGATGGGTTGAAACAGCAACTTTCTTTTTAATCACGTCCTCAATAAAATCAATGGCTTCTTTATGATTAATTGCCTCAAAATGCTCCCTTAAGGTCTTACCTTTAATGGTAATTCCTTCTTCAACAACCAGTCGAGTTTCACTTAAACTCAAGGTGCTTCCCTCAATAGCATTAGAATTATAAGTCCACTCAATAGCTATCTGCTCTTTTATCTTTGCCAGTGCTGCTTTCGGAAAAGGACGCAGAGAATCTAGTTTTTTCTTTTTCTCTTTAATCCTTTTAGACAGCTTAGAATCTAGCACCATATCGGATACCTCCAAAAAACCACTTATCCGATACCATAGAGTGTCAACAAATCTCTACCCCATTTCCCTTTCCCCTCCTTTTCTGATAAAATGATAAGTTGTCAAAATTTATCAAAGGAGAAAAGATCACATGGTTGAGCTAAAGAATAAGTACTTTTCCGTTCCTAAAGAAAACCCAGGGGCAATTATCGAAAAAATAGAAGGCCGGCAAATCCTTGATTCCAGAGGCAATCCCACAATAGAAGTAGCAATAACCTTAAAGGATGGCACAGTTGGCGTTGCTGACGTTCCTTCGGGCGCTTCAACCGGAATCCACGAAGCCCTGGAACTACGAGATAAAGACGACAAACGCTACGGCGGCAAGGGTGTCTACTCTGCCGTTAAAAACATCAACGATGTCATTGCCCCAAAACTAATTGGCCTCAAAGTTACCGAACAACTTAAAATCGACAACCTCATGATTGAGCTTGATGGCACTAAAAACAAAAGCAAACTTGGAGCCAACGCTATCTTAGGAGTTTCTCTAGCTGTTGCTCGGGCCGCTGCCAATGCCCACGGTCTTTCATTATATGAATATATCGGTGGCGATAAAGCTGTAACTTTGCCAGTTCCAAATATGAACGTGATGAACGGCGGCTCTCATGCTGGCTGGAACATCGAATTACAAGAGTTCATGATTGTCCCTGCTGGTTTTAACTCATTTTCTGACGCCCTTCGTGCTGGAGCAGAGATTTATCAGACGCTGAAGAAAGTTTTAAAAGATCGTGGCTTAGCTACCACTGTTGGTGATGAAGGGGGCTTTGCTCCTAAGTTAACTAAAAACGAAGAAGCTATCCAGGTTATTATGGAAGCGATCGAAAAAGCTGGCTACACCCCAGGTAAAGATGTTTTTCTTGCTCTTGATCCGGCTTCATCAGAATTTTATAAAGACGGCAAATATCAACTCAAGAGTGAAGGCAAGGCTTTATCCTCTGCTGAAATGGTGGCCATGTACTCCGAGTGGATCGACAAATACCCAATTGTCTCAATTGAAGATGGACTAGCTGAAGAAGATTGGGCTGGTTGGAAGCTTCTAACCGAAAAGGTCGGCAACAAAATCCAATTAGTTGGCGATGATTTATTTGTAACTAACGTTGATTTCTTAAAGAAGGGAATTGAACAAAAGACTGCTAACTCTATCTTGATTAAACTAAACCAAATCGGTTCACTTTCTGAAACTTTATATACTATGGAAGTAGCTGAAAAAGCCGGCTACACTTTTATGACTTCGCATCGCAGCGGCGAAACCGAAGATACGACTATTGCTGACCTAGCTGTGGCAACAAACTCCGGCCAAATCAAAACCGGCGCCCCTGCCAGATCTGAAAGAGTCGCGAAGTATAATCAACTTCTGCGCATCGAAGAAAAACTTGGCAGCAAGGCTAAGTATATTGGGTTGAAGGGGTACAATCCCAAACAATAAAGATCAAAGGGCTAAGAGCTAAGATCAAAACAAGATCAAAGATCCAAGCCTAAAATCCCAAGACCAAAGCGTTTTGATCTTTTTACTTTGATCTTGAGATTTATTTTGATCTTTGATCTTAAACCGCCAAGGTTGATTGCAACAGCTTCCTAGTATACTCCTGCTTAGGATTAGCCAGAATCTCCTCTCGAAGACCAACCTCAACAATTTTCCCGTTTTGCATGACCACAATCCTGTCACACATGTAACCTATAACAGAGAGGTCATGGGCAATAAACAAATACGTTAGATTTAAACGTTGCTTGATCTCTTTTAACAGCTTCAGAATATCAACTTGAATAGAAACATCTAAAGCTGAAACCGGTTCATCAAGAATTAAAAACTTTGGATCGGATGCTAACGCTCGAGCAATTCCAACCCTCTGACGTTCCCCACCAGATAACGCATGCGGATACCGATCAGCATAGCTGGCTGGGAGCTTAACCATATCTAATAATTCTTTAATCCTACGCTCTACGTTCAACTTTCCACTATCTACTATCTTATGTATTATCAGTGGTTCACCAATCGCCTCCCCAATCTTGATCCTGGGATTAAGTGAAGTTTGTGGGTCTTGAAAGACAATTTGGCACTCTTGACGAAGTTTTCCTATACTATTATATAGAACCACGCCACTGGTTGGAGAAATCAGCCCTAAAATCATCCGAGCTAAAGTAGATTTACCTGACCCGGATTCGCCAACCAGGCCCAAAGATTCCCCCTGTTCAATCTTAAGACTGATATTACTAACCGCACAAACTGGACCGAAATATTTGGTTAAGTTTTTAATTTCTATCATAACAACTCACCCCCATCAGCACTAAGCACTCCTCCCCCTCTCTTACTAAGAGAGGGGGTTGGGGGGTGAGTTAAAACTCGCAAACATTCAATTAGTCTCTGGGTATACGCCTGCTGAGGATTACTAAAGATTTGACCAGTCTCACCTTCTTCAACTACCCTCCCCTTATTAAGCACAACAACACGTTGACAGATATTTTTAACAATACCAAAGTTATGCGTAATATACATAATCCCCAGATTAAACTTTTCTTTCAACTCAACGATTAACCTCAAAATTTCTGCCTGAATAGTTACATCAAGGGCAGTAGTGGGCTCATCAGCGATTAAAAATTCAGGTTCACAAGCCAAAGCTATAGCAATCATGACCCGCTGCTGCATTCCCCCAGAAAATTGATGGGGGTAATCTCGAACCCTCAAACCAGAATTACGAATCCGAACCGTCTCTAACAACTCAATCGCCCTGTCTCTAGCTTGTTGCCTGTTCATGCCTTGGTGGAAACGCAAAACTTCCGCAATTTGTTCTCCTATAGTCAGAACAGGATTAAGAGAAGTAAAAGGATCTTGGAAGATCATCGAAATTTTACTGCCACGAATCTTAATTAGCTCGGGTTCAGCTAGTTGCAACAAATTCCTGTTTTCAAATATAATTTCTCCGGAGACAGACGCGCTTGCTGGTATCAACTTAAGGATTGAATGGGCAATCGTTGATTTGCCAGAACCGGATTCACCAACTAGACCAAGAATCTCTCCTTTGGCAACAGAAAATGAGACATTATCAACAGCTTTAACGGTTGAATCACCCTGTTTAAAATAAGTTGAGAGGTTTTTAACTTCTAACATCTGATTTCTCCCGCAAACCTTCTCCAATAAAATAAAGGGAAAGAACAGTTATTAAAATTAACAAGCCAGGGATTACTGCCATCCACGGAGCATCGCGCATATAAGCCTGCGCATCCATCAACATATTGCCCCATGACGGCATTGGTGGTTGTACCCCCATTCCCAAAAATGAAAGGGCTGACTCCGTTAAGATTGCTCCAGCCATACCCAAAGTAGCGGCAACTATTATTGGCGCTTGGGCATTGGGTAAAATATGGCGAAAGATTATCCGCTTATTAGAACAACCAATTGCTCTCGCTGCTTCAACATAAGAGAGTTCGCGAATCTTCAAATATTCACCCCTCACCAGTCGCGCTACCCCCATCCAGGAGGTAATACCAATCACCACCATCACATTATATATATTAGGGGTTAACATGGCTTGAATCGTTAAGATCAGAAAAATCGAGGGAAAGGACAACATCACATCAACAAAACGCATAATAAGACTATCCGTCCAACCACCGAAATAACCGGCCAAAGCCCCCAACAAGACCCCAATTGAAATAGAGATAGAAACAGCCACCAAACCAACTGTCAAAGATATCCTCGCTCCATAAACCGCCCGACTAAAAATATCACGACCATAATCATCGGTACCAAACCAATGTTGGGTGCTTGGCCCCATGGTATCTTCAGCCACAATCTCAGTCGGATCATATGGGGCAATGACCGGAGCGAAGATGGCCAGGGCTGTAAAAAAGACCAGTACCGATAAACCAAAGATGGCTAATTTATTTTTTCCCATATCTAATCCTCGGGTCAACCAATGCATAACCTATGTCGGCTAATAGGTTGCCTAACATTATTAATAATGCCGAAAAAACCACGATCCCCATAATTAATGGATAATTGCGTTGAAAAATAGCTAAGACCCCTAACCTCCCCATCCCTGGCCAAGCAAAAATAGTTTCAATAATAAAGGCCCCACCAAATAAGCCGGGCAGTGAAAGCCCCATAATAGTAACAATGGGGATCAAAGCATTACGTAAAGCATGTTTAAAGATAACTGTTCGCTCAGGCAAGCCCTTTGCTCTGGCTGTGCGAATGTAATCTTGATCCATCACTTCCAACATCGCTGCCCGTTGATAGCGGGATAATCCAGCTAAACTTAAAATCGTCATGGTGGTTAACGGCAGAATCATGTGTTTTATAAGATCAATGAAACTGGCTACTGGCCCTTGGTTGCCAGCTAACACGTCTCTCATGCCAACAGTCGGCAGCCAACCGAGCTGGACAGAAAACAAAAGCATCAACATTAGACCCAACCAAAATGAGGGCATGGCCATACCAATAAAAGTTAAAACTGTCACAACATTATCAAACCAGCTCCCTTTTTTGATAGCCGAGAAAACCCCCAAAGGGATCGTTATTAATAGGGTAATCAGGTAAGCTGGAATCATCAATAAAAGCGTGGCTGGCAAACGCTCTATAACTTCCGCTAAAACTGGACGGCCGGTTAAATAGCTTGTGCCAAAGTTACCCCGTAAAACATTGCCTAACCAATAAAAATACTGAATAATCACCGGCTGATCCAACCCCCAGTTGGCTCGAATCCTAGCTAATTCAATTGGATCAATGCTCGGATCAGTAAATAAAGCCGTTGGATCTCCTGGAGCTAAATGCATCACAAAAAAGGAAATAAGGGAAACTCCCAAAAGTAAGGGAATTAGCTGCAATAAGCGGCGTATAACAAAAGTTCTCATTTAACCACAAAAACCTTTTCCAAATTCAAAAACAGACCCGCTGGCCCAGGTTTTGACAAGCCTCCTACTCGTTCGTTAATTCCCACCACTGCTCTTGGATACCAGAGAAAAACATAGGGTTGATCGGCAGCTATTTGCTGCCAAATCTCTGCATAAATCTTTTTGCGCGCTGATTTATCCATAGTCACTCGTCCAAGTTTTAACAACTTGTCTACTTTGGCATTTTTATAATCGATAAAATTAAAGCCCCGTGGATACTGTGATGAATGCCAAATTGAATAAGCATCAGGATCTAACCCCAACGACCAGCCCATGATAAAGGCTTCAAAATCTTTTGGCCCTTTAGGAACATTAACAATTTTAAGCAAGGCTGACCATTCCAACACACGGAGTTTGACCTTAACGCCAACCTTTTTGTATTGCTGCTGCAAAATAACGGCTGCTTTTTCCCGCTCTTTGTTCCCTTGATTAAGTAAAATAGTAAATTCTAAATTTTCGGCACCGGCCTCTTTAAGTAATTGCTTAGCCTTGTCAGGATGATAAGGATATTTTTCAACCTGATCGGAATAAGCCCAGGAAATTGGAGCCGACGGCGCATAAGCTGCCGAGCCTAAACCCTTTAGGACCAGATTGACCAACTGTTTTTTATTGGTCGCATAAGCCAGCGCTTGTCGCACCCTTTTATCGGCAAACTTTGGGTTAGCTATGTTTAGGCCTAAATAGGTGTAGACCAAAGAATCAAACTCAAAAACATTTATCCCCTTTAAACTTTTCATCCGCCGATAATCCTTAGGAGGTATCCCGGCCTCATCAATTTCTCCGGCTTCTAGAGCAACTAAACAGGCATTGGCATCAGGAATAATCTTGAAAATAATCTCCGCCAGCCTTGGTTTGCCTCTATAAAAGTTGTTATTACGACTTACTTTGAGATGATTGCCAGTCACCCATTCTTTAAAGATAAACGGTCCTGTTCCAACTGGTTGACGATTAAACTTAGCAGTATTAATATCCTTGCCAGCCAACAAATGTTTGGGGATAACACTCATGCCGGAACGAACCAGAAAAGGAGCAAAAGGTTTCGGCAAAGCAGCTTGAACCGTATATTTATCTAGGGCTCTAAACTGAATTGGTTGGCCGTCAATAATATAATCACTGCGCCGGACTGAATTTACTTTTGGATTAAGGATAGCATTAAACGTAAAAACTACATCGTCAGCTGTAAAAGGTTTATCGTCATGCCATTTCACATCCTGGCGCAGATAAAAGGTCCAGGTTTTGCCGTCCTTGCTCACTTGCCACGACTTGGCCAGATCAGGAATAACTTCCAACTTCTCATTGATACGCGTCATCCCAGAAAAGATCGTCCCCTCAACAGCACTAGAGGTCGTATCTGTTGAGAGGATCGGATTTAAGATTGAAACTTCACCACCCAAGGCAAAAACCAGCTTGCCGTTAGGATCAGCTTTCTCTAAGCCAGGCAAGCTAATCTCTTTATTAACCTCTGACCCTGTACCAACACAACCACAGAGAAAAATAGTTAGTAATAAAAAAACAGCAACCTTTATACTCTGCATAGCTTACATATTCACCAATTCCTGAATCTTCTTACTCCCTCCTCGATTGTAACCGGTTAGAATATATTTATTGGTCGTAGCATCATAGGTATAAGTAATTTTCCCGGCCGTATCACTGTCAGTATAAGTTGCGCCGGTAAAAGGATTCTTGGGTACTTCCGCAATATAGCCCCCCTTCATTAGATAGTTGGTGCACAAACTTGCTACCCCGGCACTTTGAACAGGAGGAAAAGTCATGTTTTCCATCTCATAAGCCTCAATGCCTAGCTGGAGAGAATGCATCACACCCTTAACCGCAGCTTCTTTCGCCCGATCACGAGCTCCTAATAAATTGGGAACCAAGAACACAGCCAACAGACCGATGATAGCTATAACTACTAATAGTTCAATCATCGTAAAGCCCTTACGTTTATTCATTATAAATTCACCTCCCTTCAATTATAGGATCTGCAAACTTAAAGAGCAAATTGTTATTCTATTTGCGATAGAATCGACATCATGGGAAGGAACATCGCCACAGCCACGAGTCCTACAACTAGACCAACTATTAACGTCAGTATCGGTTCCAGCAACGAAGTGAAGCGCTTAATCGCCACTTCCCTCTCCTTCTCATAAAATTGCGCAATATTTATCAACATTTGTCCTAACTGACCGGAATTCTCGCCAACAGCAAGCATTTGGATTGCTTCGTTAGGAAAAAGATTATAAGCACGAAGGATGTCGCTCAATCTCTCCCCGTCCTCGATTCGGCTTTTGATCTGAAACATAATAGTTTGGAAAGCTTTATTACCGGTCGATTCCGACGTGCTTTGTAATGATTGCCTAATCGGAATCCCACCTTCCAACATTGCCCCTAAAGTTCTAAAGGTCTGGATTATCTGCCCGCGCGAATAGAATTTATTTTTCAATAACCAGCTGTCGAAATTTAAACCACCATGTTCAGTTTTGCGATATCTGACAAGTGCTGTACTTGAAACGAAACCAAGCATAATTGGAACATACCAGAAAGCCGCAAAAACATCCCCCATCCCCATAATGATTTTAGAGAACAAAGGGAGCTCTGTGTTTAAATCAGCGAACAATCCCTTAAATCCTGGGAGAACAACAACAAACATTACCCCAATACAGAGCAAACACAAACCGACCACAAAGACCGGATAGACCAAAGCACTTTTCACTTTGTCTTCTGTTTCCGCCCTATTTTCATAATATGTTTGCAAGCGTCCAAGCACCGCTTCAAGATTTCCTGCTTGTTCTGCTGTTTCAATTGAGCTGGTCACCATTGAAGGCAGGATCTCTTTTAAAGCTATCCCCAAAGTCTCCCCATCAGAAATCTTTTGAATCACCTTTTCAAATCCCTTGTTAGGGAAGAGATTATTAATAATCGTCAAGGCTTCAAAAATTGGGACTCCAGCCACGAGTAGCATCTGGAGTTGGCCACAAAAGCGCGCTGTTTGATTTTTCGACAGTTGCTGTCCTGATCCTCGTCGGCTCAATATTGTGGAAGTCGCAATTTGCGACTTCAGGAAAGAGCCAATTTTTATTAATCTAACAGGTAAATTCATGTTTTAATATCTGGTCGCAATTTGCGACCACCTCTAGCTATACTATTCAGGCAACTTAAAAACCATTTTTTGAAGCAAAATAATCATTTCCTTTACAACCCCCTTAACCTTGGTAATTTCTTTTGTTTTGATATTATCCTTCTGAAAAAGGTGCATTATTGCTCTTGAATGCGTTGAAAGTCTGGCCAAGACGTCCGGACTTTTTCCAACTTTTATCTTTTTTTTACTCATAATCTCTTCCAAAATGGAAAAGGCCCTCATAATCTGGATTGATCTTGCAACTGCAATAGAACTATTTAAAATAGCCGAAAGCATATTTGCCCCATTACGTGTAAAGGCATAAGGAAGATAACGACGACCCCCTCGCTTTGAGGTCGCAATTTGCGACCTCAAAAAAGCAAACTCATTTTCAGTCAACTGAAACATAAAATCATCAGGGAATCTTTCCTTGTTTCTCTTAACCTGCTCAAGCAACCTTTTTGTAGAAACCCCATACAACTTAGCCAAATCCCTATCTAACATCACCCTCCGTCCCCTTAACTCAATAATCAATGTTTGTATTTCTGATATCCCAAGCAAATTATTCTTCGACATAACACTCTCTCCTTTTCTACAATTCGCCACTGTCCGATTTTTCGTCACAACTGACCGATATTTCGACAGTTACCAAACCAGCAAAACAGCTTATTTACGACGATAAGTCTTGCGGTCATTATGTCTTGCAGTCTGGCAGCCATACAACCAGTAGCAAGGTTATTACCAGGTATCGAGAGAACGAAAGAGGATTATGATTTCTGTATTCTCGGAAACAGCGGCTCGCCCTTGGCGACTTTGACACCATCAATCGAAGCCTCAAGTGAGGGTTTTCCAGACAAGTTTAGTTGCTGCCACATTTTTCGAGAGGTTTCCGGCATAAATGGATTAACAAAGAAAGCAACTCTTTTTAACACATCAACTAAATTATACATCACAGCCGCCAGTTGGTCTTTTTTATTCTCATCTTTAGCTAATTTCCAAGGGGCTTCTTGCTCAATGTATTTATTAGCCTGAGTTATAAGCTCCCAAATCTCATCCAAAGCTTTAGATACATACACAGTTTTCATTTCCAGACTAACACTATTAAAAACATCCTTAATCTTATCAGTAAGAGTTCTGCTCAAATCATCAAAATTACGTCTTTTATCACATTCAGGAGCGGGAAACAAATTAGGAACAATCCCTTCAAAATACTTATCAACCATGGTCAAGGTTCGACTCAGGAGGTTTCCTAAATCATTGGCTAAATCTGCGTTATATCTATTTACAAACGACTGCATGGAGAAATTCCCGTCGTCGCCAAACTTAACTTCTCGCATTAAAAAATAGCGCACAGCATCAACTCCATATTGATCAGCTAAGGCAATTGGATCAACAACATTACCTTTAGACTTACTCATCTTTTTCCCTTCCACTGTCCACCAACCATGCCCAAAGATCTTCTTGGGCAAATCAAGCCCTAAAGCCATCAGAATGCAGGACCAAATCACTGCGTGGAAACGGACAATTTCTTTGCCCATAATGTGAACGTCTGCCGGCCAGTATTTTTTAAACTTTTCGCCATCCGGCCAACCGAGCGCAGAAATATAATTAATTAAAGCGTCAAACCAGACATAAACAACATGTTTTGAGTCTTCTTTGATCGGAACTCCCCAGGGGAAAGTTGTTCTAGTAATAGAAAGATCCTTTAAACCCTGCTTAATAAAGTTTAAGGCTTCGTTTTGTCGAGATTTTGGGCAAACAAAATTTGGATTAGCCTCAAAATGTTTTTCTAACCGATCTTGATACTTAGAAAGCTTAAAAAAATAGGTCTCTTCTTTAACAATTTCAACTTTACGCCCACAATCTGGACAAAGTTTTTCTCCCTTCTCCCCTTCCTTCAACTCTGTCTCATTCCAAAACGATTCACAAGGCACACAATACCAACCCTCATAGTCCCCTTTGTAAATATCCCCCTGTTCGAGAAGTCTTGAAAAGACAGCCTGGACAACTCTTTTGTGTCTTTCTTCTGTAGTACGAATAAAGTCATCATTGGAAATATTCAGTCTCAGCCAGGCAGTCTTAAAACCGCCAGCCATACGGTCAACAAATTCCTGTGGTTTCTTACCATGTTCCTCAGCTGCCTGCCAGATTTTTTGCCCATGCTCGTCTGTTCCAGTTAGAAAAAAAACTTCACAAGCCTTCTTCCCTCCTGGAAGTTCCTGCCTGCGATAATAACGAGCCAAAACATCAGCCGCCACAGTAGTATAGGCATGGCCAATATGCGGCACATCATTAACATAGTATAGGGGGGTGGTTAGATAGAATTTATTAGTCATACAATCATTATATCACCGGGAACAAGATCCTAAAATGGCTGATATTTTTTAAGGCTGTGCTCGTCCAATCGGGCAGCCTTCTTCGTAAATAATAGTTTTTAATCTCATAAATCGGCATGGCTTGCCATCTGTCTTGACCATCATATTTGACTTCGACCAGAAACCTGCTCCACAAGCGATCTTGCCAGTCTTCTTCCAAAAGATTACTGGCCAAATAAGCCGGCTGAATAAACCCCTGAAAAAATGGCGCTGTTCCCTCCAGCGAAGGACCGGAATAATCAAGGGGACCAATAATCATCCACTGGCTAGCCCCTAAAACATATTCTAGTTCCGAAGCGTGAAAGGCAGGAATAATCTGAAACCCACCGATCGATCCTTTAGGGGAGACAGAGACATCTATCACCCCCGCATGATTGGCCCGTATCCGACCAGGTCCGGCATAACGACTCCCAAGAAACCTGCCCACACCTGAGACAGGTTGAACAACTTTAGCAATCGTCTCTTTTTGCCCGGAGAAATACTTAACGGTAACCTGACCATCAACCCTGTTCTCAAAAACTATTTCTTGCGGGTATTTAACTGGTTTTGTCACATAAATAAAGATTGTATCGCCAACTTGTGGGACATAGTTTTCATCAACATCTCCAGCCTGGTCCGAACGAAAAAACTTAACCTGATTACCAACAAAAGGAGCAAATCCACCACCAAAAATACCAGTGCCGGCAGAAATATTTGTATAGATAGAAGAGTCTGGACTAAAATATGATTTATAATTCTTAACACCCCAGGAGAACTCTTTGGGTAGCAGGGAAAAAATAGCCTGGCTCTCATTAATCTGGCCGACTTTTAAATGAATCGCGTTAACCGCCGAGGCCGCCACCTGGCCGGAGTTTACCCACTTGGCAGCTGCATAGCCATGTTCATCAATCTTTCGCGCGGGAGCGATAACCTTCCCAAGTTGCTGCCAGTTCTGGCCTTGATTATGACTAACCGCAATGCCCCCACCAGCTTGATTTTCAAGGCGAAGACGGTAGATTTCCTGCTGATTTGTCGAGGACAAACAAGGCAACTGACAGACAATCAACAATAAAAAACAGCAGTAGAACAGTCTCTTCATTGCATCAGATAAGAAGTCAACGTTCGCACCATCACGCCAGTTGCGCCTGTAGACAAATAACCACGCCCCTTACCAAGGTAAGCAGTACCAGCTATATCAATGTGAGCCCAACTGGTATCTTCAACAAAAAGCTTTAAAAACAACCCACCGATTGAAGGGCCGGCCATCCCCTGCTCTGTACAATTTTTAACATCGGCTATTTCACTCTTGGAATAGTCTTTATACTCTTCCAACAAAGGGAGTTGCCAGAGCTTCTCCCCTGCTGTCTTTCCTGCCGCGATCAACTCATTAACCAGCATCTGGCTGTTACCCATAATTCCAGAAGCCGCATCACCCAAAGCAGAAACACAGGCCCCGGTTAAGGTGGCCACGTCGATAATCTTTTTAACCCCCATCTTTTTGGCATAAGTAATTGCATCAGCCATGACCATTCTACCTTCAGCATCTGTAGAAATAATCTCAATCGTTTTCCCGGAAAGAGAAGAAATCACATCGCCTGGCTTTTGCGCTTCACCGTCAGGCATATTTTCACAACAAGGTAAGATACCAACTATGTTTTTGCGAATTTTAAGATGGGAGATCAAGCGCATCGTCTCAAGCACAGCTGCAGCACCGGACATATCTGTTTTCATTTCCCATAATTTTCTAGATGGCTTGAGAGAAATCCCGCCAGCATCAAAGGTAACACCCTTACCAACCAAAGCAATCTCTGGCTTGCCTTGACCATATTGCATCACAATAAACTTGGCCGGCTCTTTTGAACCCTTGGCCACAGAAGTATAAGAATGCATGCCAATTTTATTGGCTTCATTTAAACCAAAAACCTTAACCTTGATCCCGGCAATCTTGGCGGCTCGGGCAGCCAAAAATGTTGGGGTTATTTTGTTGGCCGGGCCATTAACCAAATCACGGGCATTGTTGACTGATTCGCCAATAAGTCGCCCCAGCCTGACGCCCGCTTCAATTGATTTAACCTTGGCTTTTTGTAATTCAACCAGGGTAACACTCTCAACTTTAAAATAAGAATCATCCTTAACCTTGGCAAAGCCATCGTACTTGTAAGAACCAATTAGTATTCCTTCAACCAAGGCTTGGGCAGCGTTAGGCAACGTAATACCACCTGCCCCTGCTCCATGAACAATTGTGGCAACATTTTTAGCCTTAATCTTTTTAGCTTCTGCCATTGCCGCTGAAGCAACAATGCGAATCTTATCAACCTCAAATTCTGAGCTCTTCCCCAAACCGACCACTAAAACTTGGGTAGCAGGTAATTTGCCTTGAGTGTGAATAACATTAACCTCTGCCAATTTGCCGGTAATCTCGCCGCTCTTAATCAATCTAACAATTGAACCATTTAGCTTTTTGTCGATAACCGCGGTTGCCCCACCAGGGACTTTTAATCCCTCAAAAATATTAACAACCAAAAGATCACATTTGACATCGGTAATTGAAGCAGCTTTGACATCGATTTTCATCTAACTCCTCCTTGTCCGCCTAGTACCGCCTCTTAGGCGGTGTATCTTGATAAAAAGTAGAGCCTAAGAGGCTCTACTACGCGTTAGCTAAAATATATCCCTAATTCTCTTCGCGCTGATTCCTGACTATCTGAGCCATGGACCAGATTTTTAATTGTCCCTTCAGGGGTCCTGACATTTTCTTCCCTAAGATCACCACGAATAGTGCCCGGCTCGGCTTCTAGCGGATTAGTCTCCCCCATTAGGTCTCTCAACTTATCGATGGCCTTATCCCCTTGGACTTCACAGGCAAGGACAGAACCGGAAGTGATAAATTTAAGCAGACCGGGAAAGAAGGGTTTGTCTTTATGGACAGCATAATGTTCTGTAGCTTGTTCTATGGTTAACTGGAGCTTCTTTCTAGCAACAATTTTTAAACCGGCTTGAGAAACACGTTTCAATATTTCATCTTCCAAACCACGAGCCACACCATCAGGCTTTATCATGAGCAAGGTTTTTTCGAGCACGCTTGATGGCCTCCTTAACTTTCTTGGGTGCGGTCCCGCCAGTTACATCCTTGTTGGCAATGGAGCTCTCGGTTGACAAGATGCGGGTAACATCATAAGTAAAATGGGGAGAGAATTGTTTTAACTGTTTCAACGACAGATATTCGATCTGCATGTTGGAATCTTCACAATAGGCTACTACCTCACCGACAATCTCATGAGCCTCACGGAAAGGGACTCCCCGTCGAACCAAGTAATAAGCCAAATCAGTGGAAGTTAGGAAGCCCTTTTTAGCTGAGCGGCTCATTAACTCCCCGTTAACTTCAATGGTAGCCAGCATTTCCGCAAAAATCTCCAGGACCGATTTAATTGTGTCGGTAGTGTCAAAAAGTCCTTCTTTATCTTCCTGTAAATCACGGTTATAGGTCATGGGCAAGCCCTTCATTACGGTTAACATTGCCATTAGATGACCATAGACCCGGCCGGTTTTACCGCGGATCAACTCGGCGATATCAGGGTTTTTCTTTTGAGGCATAATTGAGGAACCGGTTGAATACTTATCGGAAAGCCGATAAAAATCAAATTCAAAGGTCGACCAGATAATTATCTCTTCACAGAATCTGGATAAATGCATCATCAAAACCGAACTGGCTTGCAAGAAATCGAGCAGAAAATCCCGATCAGAAACAGCATCCATGCTATTTCGACTCACTTTACTAAAACCTAATTCTTTAGCGAGCATTTCTCTGTCAATGTTGAAATTAGTTCCGGCTAAGGCACCTGAACCTAAAACTAAAACATCGGCCCCTTCCCCAACCTTGAGGAACCTTATTTTGTCGCGCTCCAGCATTTCATAATAAGCCATTAGATGATGGGAAAGAAGAACCGGTTGGGCTCGCTGCATGTGGGTATAACCGGGCACAATAACCTTAATATTAGCTTCGGCTAAATCGAGCAGAATTGTTTGCACTTTTCTGATCAACATAACTGCCTCGGTAACTTCATATTTAACATACATGCGCAAATCCGTAGCAACTTGATCGTTACGGGAACGGCCTGAATGCAACTTTTTGCCCATGCTGCCGACTTTTTCAATCAAGAGCGCCTCAATATTCATATGCAAATCTTCCAGCTCTGGCCTAAGGTTGATTTTGCCCTTTTCAATTCCTTTTAAAATATCTTCCAAGGCCTTAACAATTTTTTTATATTCCGCTTCACTTAATATTTGCACCTTAAACAAAGCTTTAGCATAAGCAACACTCTGCACAATATCTTGTTTGTAAAGCCTGACATCGTAATGAATAGAGCTGGAAAACTTTTCCGCAGAAGCAGCCATGGAATCACGAAACCTGCCTGCCCAGGCTTTTTTTATCTTACCGTCTTGCTCTGTCTTCTTCGCCATTCTATTTCCCCCTTAGTTTTGCTTCAACTTTAATTGGTAAGCCAAAGAGATTAATAAAGCCTTCGGCATCCTTTTGATTGTAAACTTCTTCCTTCTCAAAACTGGCTAATTTAGGCTCATATAATGATTTTGTTGATTTGCGGCCAACTATAGTACAATTGCCTTTATATAGCTTGAGACGAATAACTCCGCTAACATTTTTCTGGGTTTCGTTAATAAAGGCGTCCAGAGATCTTTTTAAAGGAGTAAACCATTGGCCATTGTAAACCAGTTGCGCATAACGTTGAGCAATCAATTGTTTATAGTGCAGTGTTTCTCTGTCAAGTGTGATTGTTTCTAACGCTTGGTGGGCTTTGTAAAGAATAGTACCACCCGGTGTTTCATAGACTCCTCGAGATTTAATCCCAACCAAACGATTTTCCACAATATCGGTACGGCCAATGCCATTTTTACCGCCAATTTTATTCAAAGTTTTAATTAGTTTTACCGGCTTTAGCGGCTTGCCATTAATTTTTTTCGGTTCTCCACTCTCAAAACCAATCTCAACATATTCGGCTTTATTCGGAGCTTTTTCTGGTGAGTTGCTTAGGATAAACATCTCTTCTTTTGGCTCAAACCAGGGATCTTCCAGGATGCCCCCTTCATAACTGATATGCCAAAGGTTGCGGTCAGAAGAATATGGTTTTGACTTGGAAACCGGCACAGGAATACCACGTTTTTTGGCGTAATCGATTAATTCTTCACGGCCTTTGAAGGACCAATCACGCCAAGGAGCAATAATTTTGATATCAGGGGCTAAAGCTTTATAAGTTAACTCAAAACGGACCTGATCATTACCCTTACCAGTCGCTCCGTGACCAACAGCATCAGCCTTTTCTTTCTTGGCAATTTCGATCTGCTTTTTAGCAATTAGAGGACGAGCAATTGAGGTCCCTAAAAGATACTGGCCTTCATAAACTGCGCCCGATTTGAGCATGGGCCAGAGAAAATCCTGAGCAAATTCTTCTTGTAAGTCAGAGATATAGATTTTGGAGGCCCCGGTTTTTAAAGCCTTGGCTTTTAATCCGGTTAATTCTTCTTCTTGCCCTAGATCAGCGGCAAAAGCCACCACTTCACAACCATAGGTCTCTTTGATCCACGATAACATTACGGAAGTATCGAGACCTCCGGAATAAGCTAGAACAACTTTATTTACCATCATTTCCCTCCTAAGAGTAATGCTAATATCGCTTTTTGAACATGCAAACGATTCTCGGCTTGGTCAAAGACCACGGAATTTGACCCGTCAATAACTTCACCGGTAATTTCCAGACCACGATGGGCTGGCAGGCAATGCATCACAATTACATCCTTCTTGGCTAAGCCAACAAGTTGGCTATTAACCTGAAAATTGGCAAAAGCTGCCTTACGCGCCTTGGTTTCGGTCTCCTGCCCCATTGAGGCCCAGACATCGGTGTAGATTACATCCGCATCTTTCGCGGCTATGACCGGATCATTGAGAATATCAATTTCAACCCCCGAAGCTTTGCCGTCATCAAGCGCTTGTTTTACAATCATAGCTTTTGGCTCATAGCGTCGTGGAGTAGCAATGGTTAAATTCATGCCAACCTTAGCTGCGGCTAGCATCAAAGAGTGACAAACATTGTTGCCATCACCAATATAAGCAAATTTTACTTGTTTAAGATCATTTTTTTTCTCTTTAACGGTAAAAATATCCGTTAAAGCCTGGCAAGGATGAAGCAGATCTGACAAGCCATTGATAACCGGCACAGAAGCATATTTGGCAAATTCGACAATATCATCGTGGCGATAGGTGCGCAGCATTACCCCATCCACATAGCGAGACAAGGTCCCTGCTACGTCGGCAATAGATTCACGCTGGCCAAGTTGAACTGCGTTAGGTGACAAATGGACAGTATTGCCACCTAATTGATACATGCCAACTTCAAAGGAGACACGGGTGCGGGTAGAAGGCTTTTCAAAGACCATGGCCAAGCTTTTTCCGGCTAGCAGTGGTTTATGATCCGAAGCTTTAAGGGAGGCGGCCAAGGCAAAAATTTCGTTAATTTCTTCAATGGACAGGTCATGGATAGAGATCAGATCTTTAGTCGTCATAATGAAAATATATCATATTTTAGGCTAAAATGCATGCAAGAATTTGCTCTTTAAACCCGATATACAATGTATAGAGAATCGCCTATTTTGACCAAAAGCAATTTTGGGCTGAAAGTGAAATTTCAGCCTATTTTTAACGATATATAGGTAGGAAGAGTAGATTCTCGGAGAAGAACTATGAATGCACAACCATTAAGAAGAGCCGCTTCTGCATCTCGCCCACCATGCTATGCAAAAAGAAACGTTGAAGCTGAAACAAGACTGTCTCGTCCGGTAAAGTCGGCAAGACCATTGCCAACAGATCCTGTTGACCCGCAAGGAGAGACTTTTTATGTTTCAAAAAGCCAGTTAGCCAGTCTTAGCCTGGTTCCTGCACAAGAAGCTTTACCCAGGTCAGTCGACCTAGTTGGACAGGATGACACAATCCTGAACACACCCCTTCCCTTTATTCCTGAAGAGGTTCCTAATTTATCAGGGGAATCACCAACAAAGATTTTTCCTCCGGAACCGGAGCTTACAGACAACAAACTCCCCTTACTTGTACCGGGAACAACCATTAAGAGGTTTAGCATTCTAAGGGAACTTGGCCGGGGGGGCATGGGAATTGTTTATCTGGTGGAAGATCTTTCTTCTGGAGCAAAAGCTGCCTTAAAATTTATGGCAGCTCATTGTCGTCATGTTTATAGAGCCGAACGAAACACTACTTTCTTACTTAGAAGAGACCCTAACAGTCCGGAAAAAAGTCGTCTTCTGGCCTATGGCGATGCAACTGAAGTTCATCTTTTTCTTGATCCTAGGATAGGTTATTACGTAATCCCTTTTATTGAAGGTCAAAATCTAGCAGAAAAAATAGATGTGTGTCCACTTAGCCTTTCGGAAGCCTTACATTACTTGAAATCAACCATCCAAGACCTGTTACGCAATAATGAAGATAACGTAGAAACGCAAGGGGACTTAAAACCAGAAAACCTGATTATTGATAGATTTGATCAAATCCATATAATTGATAATGGTCTGGCTCAAATAAGTAGGGAAGAAATAAAGGAAGGGTCTATTATGGGAACTCCCAGTTATATGGCACCAGAACAATTTAGAGGAGCAAAACCTTCAGAAAAAACAGACCTGTATGCCTTGGGGCTTATCTTCTCGGAAATGCTTACAGGGGAAGATGGTTTTGGAGGAAAAAGTTTTGGAAAGATTATGTGGGAAAAGCACCTACTGACTCGCTTGCCCGTTCCACACACGGTCGAAACAACCGAAACAATTAAACCGGTACTTGATCGTCTGCTGGCTAAATTAACCGCTAATAACCCTAACGACAGATATGATAGCCTTGAAGAGGCCATGGAAGACGTAGAACTACTTGAATATTTATTGAAAAATCCCAATATCTCAATTAATGATAATCGCCCTCTCAAGGTTTCATTAGAAGAAATCCCCCGGGCAAAACAAGCCCTAGAACACACTCCAAAAGTTACAACTTTAGGTCGGACTAAAGTTGTAATCGGGAACTTTCGTCCAGAAGTGGCAAAAGCCCCAAATGTGATCACCCCGGAAGAAGCAGTTTCTTTTGGAACAGATACAATATTAGTCCCGGCAGATAAGTTAAGCGGATTATTAGCAAAAGCAAATGATCCAGAAGAGAAAACTAACCTTGTTTCCCCTCTTCCCTTTGTTGGGAAGCAAAAGGTTGTCTAAGATTTCCAAGGAGAAACTATGGCATCGTTAAGATCAATACAACCAAAGGAGCCACAAACACCCAGGACAACACAAAAAAAAACAATCCATCGAAGCAACCCTAACCCACTAAGGGTTCCAATTGGAGAAATAGCCTCTTTAGAAGGAAAAATAGTCACAAGGCCAGTAGACGGAGAGGGAATTGTTTATTTAAGAAAAGGTGATTTAGTTAGAAATAAAAAGACCTCTCCAGATGGCAAAACATATTATGAAACCTACAGGATAGAACAAGAACTTGGCCGTGGCGGCGCCGGCGCTGCTTATCTAGTAACACATATGGAATCAGGCTGGGAAGCTACTTTAAAAATAATGCCCAGAGATGCCCCGGCTAAAAACCCCCGAGCCCTGGGCCCAACTACTTTTGTTAGAGAAAAAACCGCTTTAGGTCAACTCCCTTCACATCGTGGGCTCCCTAGCCTTTTTGATCATGGCATTATTGGCAACCATCAATATCTTGTTATTAAACATTTTGAGGGCCACTCTTTGCGTAAAACACTTAGAGAACAAGGCCCCTTGCCAATAGCCGATGTTCTCGATTTGGGCATTGAAATATTAAGTGCTTTAATCGCAGCTAACGAGGCCGGGATCATTCATCGCGACATTAAGCCGGCCAATATTATTGTCGGATCCAAAAAAGGCCCTGGCCGTTTTGCCATATTAGATTTTGGAGTTGCCAAGATAATTGATCATGAAGAACTGTTGGCCCTGGAATATAGCCAAAAAGGCCACAGAAGAATAATGGGATCTGAGGGTTATATGTCTCCAGACCAGCAAAGAGGCAACACAGATATATATTCAGACCTTTTCAGTCTTGGGGCAACCCTTTATCAAGCTTTCACCGGCAAAAGACCTCAAAAAGGAACAAGCTCCTTTACAATTATACCCGGCGAAGTAAGCGAGGAAAATCTACCCACACAAACCCTTACTGCCTTCCAAGAAGCACTAAATACCATGACTGGAACAAATACCAATTTTAGACCATCACCCGCTGAAATGCTGTCAGACTTAAGGCAAATAAAATCCCGATTAGACTTAAGGCGAAGAACT
>Ga0208246_1000101_pt1:75000-82443 | contig 82443 bp, 77 predicted proteins | sample RifOxyD2_FD_184039 | JGI IMG/M metagenome (GOLD analysis project Ga0208246, IMG submission 184039) | Soil microbial communities from Rifle, Colorado - Rifle Oxygen_injection D2 (SPAdes) | ecosystem: Environmental > Terrestrial > Deep subsurface > Rock core/Sediment | place: Rifle... | reverse complement strand
CAGTCCGAACCTTGGGCGGCCAAGCTGGGCGAAGAAGTGGTCAAGCAAGGCGGAGCGGTCTGGGTTTTGGAGACCGACTTCGGCACCCCTCCCGGCTCGGACGCACAGTCCGCCAGCTCCGGCGGCCAAGGGTTCGGGTACGACCCCCACCTTTGGCTCAACCCGCTGTTGGCGGCAAAACTGGCCGAACGGTTGGCCCAAGAGTTGATCAAACTCCAGCCCCAGGAAAAGGAAGGGATCGAACAAAGGCTGGCGGGGCTCAAACAAAAATTGCTGTTGTTGGACCAAGCCTTTGAAGCCGGGCTTTTGAGCTGCAAGCACAAGGAACTGCTGGTCGCCCATGATGCCTATGGCTATCTGGCCAAGCGCTACGGTCTGAGCACCTACGCCCTGCACGACCTCAATGCCGAGTCTCGGCCCGGATTGGGCCAAATGGCTGCGGCAGTCAAGCTGATCCGCTCCAAGGGGCTCAAGGTGGTTTATTTTGAAGAGCTGGTGGACCCCAGGTTGAGCCTGACCTTGGCCCAGGAAACCGGCGCAAGGGCCTTGCCGCTGTACCCCCTGGACAACCTGGGACAGGAACAATTGGACCAAGGGTTGGGGTACTTTGAACTGATGGGGGAGAACCTCAAAAACCTACAACTGGGCCTGGGATGCAAGACCAACCGCTGATCCGGGTAGAGGGGCTGGGCTTTAAGATCGGAGGCCAGTCGATCTTGGAGCAGGTCAGCTTTGAGATCAAAAAAGGTGAGTATGTCGGGGTCCTGGGTCCCAACGGCGGGGGCAAGTCCACCTTACTCAAGCTGATCTTGGGTCTGCTCAAACCCAGTGCGGGGGAGATTTTTTTGTACGGCACCAAGGCCGCCAAATTCAAACAAAGGTACAAGCTCGGTTATGTCCCCCAACACCTGAGCCTTTCGAGCCCTGGGCTTCCGGCCACGGTGCTGGAGGTGATCCAAAGCGGCTTGACCGCCAAGCTGGGCCCCTTCCGCAACCTGAAGGCCGCCGACCACCAAGCGGTGGAACAGGCGGTGGAACTCTGCGCCTTGGGGAACCTTAAAAAACAACCCTTGGCCGGACTTTCGGGCGGGGAGCGGCAGCGGGTCTTTATCGCCCGAGCCCTGGCGGCGGAACCGGAGGTGCTGCTTTTGGACGAGCCGGTGACCGGCGTGGACCTCGCCTCCCAGGAGCGGTTTTACCAATTCATCGCCAAGCTCAACCGGGAATTGCAACTGACCATTCTGTTTGTGTCCCACGACCTGGGGGTGATCGTCGGCGAGGTTTCGAGCCTCTTGTGCCTGAACAAAACCTTGGTTTGCCACGGCCCGGCGGCGGATTCCTACAACGACGGGCTTTTGAACCAGCTGTACGGCAAGTCCACCCACAGCCACCTGCACCATCATCACCAAGTTCAAAAATAAATGTGCCAAAAAATATATAAATATTTTAGCTGCCAAGAGCACCTTGACTCATTTAAAACTGGAACTATTAGATTTGGGTCACTTGATTATTACCGGAACATTGAATGCCCAAACCGGCAAGATTCTCACGAAGGTGAACGCTTTTTCAGCTACAACAGCGACTCTGTCACAATGTGCGTAGGTGGGAAAAAGGTTCCCACAGTAGGTCCGATAGAGGGTGCTTCTAAAACAGTGAATACAAAATTATTCTTTATCTTCTCAGCTACCTATTCTTCATCTCAAAATAAGTTTGGTTCATTTTGCGCTCAAGTTAGATCGTTAGATATATTTAAAACAATTGTAGAAACAGCACTTAAAAAGGTGCTTCAAAGCGTTTCACTTCGCCTCGGAAAAGTTTGTTACTATGACCCCAACATTTTTGAACTTCAATATAGTGATGATGACCCAGTACTTTGCAAGGAAACACGTTTTTGCGAAGAAGAAGAGGTTCGTCTTTACTTTTCTCTGGATAGCTTCACCCTTTGGGCCAACCCTCAGGGAGGCGAATACTCCTATGCAATTGGGGCAATTGGGGACTCCAACTCTTCCATAAGGCTGCATTTTTTTAATGAGAATTTTAATTTTATAGAACTTAATATCCCTGAGATGGTCCCTTTAATTACACTTCACTAGGTACACATTGTTTGAAGCCTTGAGCTACGATTTTATCCAGCGCAGCCTTTGGGCCGGGTTGATCTTGGCCATGACCGCCCCTTTGATTGGCTCCTTTTTGGTTGCTAGGCGTTACAGCCTAATGGCCGATGCGCTGGCCCATGTCTCTTTATTTGGAGTGGGCTTGGGCCTGCTCTTGGGCATCCATCCCTTGGCGGCGGCCTTGGTCACCGCCATGTTGACCGCTTGGGTGATTGAGGGAATTAGGGAGCGGCAAGGAGGCTCGGCAGATACCCTGTTGGCCATTTTCCTCTGGGGAGGTTTGGCCGGAGCAGTGGTCCTGGTCAGTCTCGCCCACGGCTTTAAGGTCAACCTTTACAACTACCTCTTTGGGGACATCGCCGGAGTCCAGCCCGAAGAGTTGTGGGTCATTACCCTCTTGGGCGGTTTGGTGATCCTGGTGTTTTGGGCTTTTCGGAAAGAATTTTTTGCCCTTGCCTTGGACGAAGAGTTGGCCAAGGCCTCGGGGATCAGGGCCCGGGTTTACAACCGGGTTTTGATCCTGATGGCGGCGATTACGGTGGCCTTGGCGGCCAGGGTGATGGGGGTGCTGCTGATCGGGGCCTTGATGGTGATTCCCTTTTCGGCGGCGGCCAACCTGAACAAAAGTTTTTTTGTGACCCTGCTGGTCTCGGTGGGCCTTTCCATGACTTCGGTTACCTTGGGGATCGCCTTGTCCTACCAATACAACCTTGCCCCAGGCGGGACGATCGTGCTTTGCGCCTTGGGGTTTTTCCTGGTCAGTCTGGTTTTTCGCTCCAAAGCCTAAGGGGTCACGCAGGAGCCCAGGCTACCGGCCTTGCACAGCTGCCCTTCCACATACACCGCCCCTCCCAGTTTTGCTCCCTTGAAGGAGGTCATGGCCTTGTCCTTGACGTTTTTTAGGTTGGACTTGTAAAGCATTGCCCCGGTCAGGTCCGCATCCCCAAAATAGGCGTTGTTCAGGTCTGACTTGTAAAAAATCGCTTGGCCCAGTCCGGCGTTGGAAAAATTGCTGTTCCCCAGAATCGAATAAGAAAAATCCGCCCCCTGGAGCCTAGCCCCTTCAAAGTTCGCTCCCCCCAGGTTGACCGCCACCAGATAGGCCCCTTCCAGGTTGGCTCCGGCAAAGTTGGCCTTTTCCAGGTGGGTGCCCTTAAAGCCCACCGTTTTGAGGTAAGAATTGTCCCAAAGCACAATCAAAGAATCTGCCAACAAACCCACCCCCAAGTCCCCCCTTCTGGCTTGGGACAGCGCTTGGTCCGCCAGGGTTTGGGCGGTTTTCCCTTGTTGGGCTGGGCTGGGGGAGAAAAAATCGTAGCCAAAGGTGGCCTGTTTGCAGTTTGCCCCGGAAAGATTGGTCCCCCGCAGGTTGGCAAAGGTGAAGTCGGTCCGGGAGAAGTCGCCCTGGGACAGGTCGAGCCCCTCCAGGTCCGCCCCCTTGAGGTCGCAAGAAGGACAGCTGCGGTCCTTGATCGCCTGGAGCAACTGGGCCGAATCAAAAGCCAGCAGGGAAAACGGAAAAAGCCCTCCCAGGGCAAGCAACAAAATCCATCGTTTGTTCATCTGTGGGGTTCCAAAAAAGAGTTTTGCCCGCCGTTTTTTAACGGTCCAACTTTTGGTACTGGATCAATTTGGGTTTGGGCGGCGGGTCGGCCGGAGGGTTGGTTTTCCTTTGGTGGTGAAGGTACCAAGCGTAGAGCCCGCCCAACAGCACCAAAATGCCGGTCATCCAAAAGGCCATAAAAAGAAAAAAGTCCAACATGGTCTCTACCCTAGGTCTGGGAGTTGTATTTTGGTCCTTGCCTGTTTATGCTGGGTCCAACAGGCCGGCTCGGCCCCAAGCTTTGACCCCCCTCCAGGAAACCAGATGAAACTGACCCTCCAACTGACCGACAAGGACCTGTACCGGATGTTGCGGCACATCAAAATCGGCCACAACCGCTTTATTGACGGGGTCTATCTGATTTTTTCGCTGTTTTCCTTTTGTTTGGTGCTGGTCGTAATCACCCAAGACCTTCCTTACATTGCTGCCGCCGCATTTTGCGGCCCCGGAATCCTGTACTTTGGGATCTGGCCCTTCCTTATCGGCAAGGAAGCCAAAAAACTTTACCAAAACAAAGATGTTTTCTCCAAGCCGATCGAATACGAATTTAAGCCGGAAGGGGTCTTCACCCAAAACGCCCGTGGGTCCGAGGAAATCGCTTGGACCCGGTTTTACCGGATTATGGAATCAACCAACGACTACATTTTTTATTTGGAACCCACCAAGGCCTTTTCCATCCCCAAGTGGGCCATCGGCGGAGAAGAAGCAGAACGGGAGTTCGACAACATGCTCGTCACCTACTGCGACCCCAACAAAGTGTTCCGGGACTAACCTCCCCTAGCCCTGCCCCCCAAAAAAAATCGCCCGGCTGCCCTTGATCTCCCCTGGAGGTCCGGGGCCGCAGGTGGGTTTCCCCGCCTTCCCAGTGCTCTCCAGGAGTTCTAAGTTTCTTTTGGTTTGAACCACTCCCTAAACCCAGGGCAAGGCAAAACCTTGAACCTGAACTGAGGCTTTTGGAATGTTGCGGAGCAAAAAGGGCTTGGCTTGAAGAGTTGTGAAAGGCAGGGCGTTGAGCCCTGCCCCCAAAGCGACGAGGGAATCACCTAGCCCGGAGATTCGGTGTCCCCTTTAGTGGGCGCTTGTGGCCTGTAAAACAGGCCGGGTAGGAGTATGCTTACTTCTTCTCTTTTTTGTGTTCTTTCTTTGCTTTCTTGGCATCTTCTGCCTTGGGGGCAGCGGCTGCGGGGGCAGCTTCTTCAGCCGGTGCGGCCACGGTCGCAGCAGGAGTAGCGGAAGCATCGGCAGCAGGAGCAGCAGCTTTCATCTCTTCAGCCATCAAGGGAGCATTCAAGGCCAAAAAAGAAACAACCGAAACAGCCAAAATCAATTTTCTCATGTGAACTTCTCCGAAAAAGGCCCTCTTCGTTGTGAACAATCCACAAACCCAAGGGGTCCTATAGTACTTTTGACATTACTCGCTCTTTAATTCTTTTCAAGTGGAATTTAGAAACCCTTTTTTGGTCCAAACCAATCTTTTGGGGATTTTTAAACACAATCGACAATAGGATCATGGACGTAATCCTGCCTGTACCACCAAAAGTTCTACCCTTTTTTCGTCTTGGGGCTACCCGGTTTTTGGGGTTTTGGCCGGGTGGGGGAGCGTTTCTTGTCGGTTGCAGGCAGGGAATTCAGGAAACAAGGGAGATTGGGGGCCGCCTTTTCTTGGGACTCTGTACCAAGGCAAGAGTTGAGTGGTCGGGACCGTTTTTTTTAACCTTGTAGCGTTTGAATGTCCTAAAAATGTCCTATTTCAGGAGGAATGTCCCTTTAATATCCTGGAAGTACGGGAGTAAAACGGAATAACCTACAGCGAACCCCTGTCCATGAGGATACTATGTCGCTGTATGAAGTGAAAGGAATTGCATTCGCTCCCAAAACAAAGCGGATTCATAAACTAAAGGTTAAACAAAGAGGAATTGTTCCTTCTGAGGAAGAAATTTTGGATATCTTCCAGGTCGCCGCCGCCTTGAAAAATGGGAACCAGTTTGTGATTTCTGGCCCGGAGGGAGAGGTTAACGTTACGATTCAGCTCAAATCGGATAAAAACGGAAACCCGGTGGACAACTTGGACAGACTCCCACAGTTCTAAGCCTGCAGCGGTTTTGAAAAAGAGAACGGAGCCGATGCAATGGGAGCTTTAAGTTGGAGGCCTGAGGGAGAGGGCTGGTGGTACAACAGGCTAGTAATCACCCAGGGTTCAAAGCCTGAAGGTGCGTGGGTTTCTTGCCTCGTTGAGAGCGAAAAAGCGGCGCTGGGATCAGGGAGATTTTGAGGGTGAAGGTCCAAAGCCCCAAGCCCAAAAAATGCGGGGCCAAAAAACGCTGGGCTACAAATGCAAAAAGCCCAACTGCTGTGGAGCAATTGGGCTTTTTGTTGTTTTAATCCGGCGACGACCTACTCTCCCACAAGGTTGCCCTTGCAGTACCATCGGCGCTGAAGGACTTTACTTCTGTGTTCGGTATGGGAACAGGTGTTTCCCCTTCGCTATAGCCGCCGGAAACCGGTGGCCCTTGGGGTTTCCCCCAGGGCCATGTTTCTCGAATCTGTTCAACCGCAAGCTTGCACTTTGGAAGGCCGATTCCAACAAAGTTTTCGTTTTTTAACCTCAATCACAGGAGGCTTTTCGGCTCAACCTGATCCAGGCCATGCCATCGGGATGCTTTAAGAGGCCTCACGGACGATTAGTACTGGTCAGCTACATGGGTTACCCCACTTCCACTCCCAGCCTATCAAACAGCTAGTCTTGCTGTGTCCTTAAGGGAACCGAAGTTCCAGGGAAATTTGTCTTGAGGCTAGCTTCCCGCTTAGATGCTTTCAGCGGTTATCTATTCCGAACTTAGCTACCCTGCGGTGCCACTGGCGTGACAACAGGATCACCATAGGTTCGTCCACTCCGGTCCTCTCGTACTAAGAGCAGGTCCTCTCAAATTTCCAACGCCCACGGCAGATAGGGACCGAACTGTCTCACGACGTTCTGAACCCAGCTCGCGTACCGCTTTAAATGGCGAACAGCCATACCCTTGGGACCTGCTTCAGCCCCAGGATGCGATGGGCCGACATCGAGGTGCCAAACCCCGCCGTCGATGTGAACTCTTGGGCGGGATCAGCCTGTTATCCCCGGAGTACCTTTTATCCGTTGAGCGATGGCCCTTCCATACAGAACCACCGGATCACTAAGACCTACTTTCGTACCTGCTTGAAGTGTCCCTCTCGCAGTCAAGCTCCCTTGTGCCTTTACACTCTACGACTGGTTTCCAATCAGTCTGAGGGAACCTTAGCGCACCTCCGTTACTCTTTGGGAGGTGACCGCCCCAGTCAAACTGCCCGCCAGACACTGTCCCCAATCCCGGTTAGGGACCTAGGTTAGAACTTCAAAACACGAAGGGTGGTATCTCAACAATGACTCCAGCCGGACTTGCGTCCGACCATCACAGTCTCCCACCTATCCTGCACATCATATTCCAAAGTTCAATGCCAAGCTGCAGTAAAGGTTCACGGGGTCTTTCCGTCTTGCCGCGGGTTAACGGTATCTTCACCGCTATTTCAATTTCACTGAGATCCACGTTGAGACAGCGCCCAGATCGTTACTCCATTCGTGCAGGTCGGAACTTACCCGACAAGGAATTTCGCTACCTTAGGACCGTTATAGTTACGGCCGCCGTTTACCGGGGCTTCAATTCAAAGCTTCGCCTTGCGGCTAACCTCTCCTATTAACCTTCCGGCACC
>Ga0208246_1000101_pt1:0-70000 | contig 82443 bp, 77 predicted proteins | sample RifOxyD2_FD_184039 | JGI IMG/M metagenome (GOLD analysis project Ga0208246, IMG submission 184039) | Soil microbial communities from Rifle, Colorado - Rifle Oxygen_injection D2 (SPAdes) | ecosystem: Environmental > Terrestrial > Deep subsurface > Rock core/Sediment | place: Rifle... | reverse complement strand
TCATATGGAGCGCCCCTTCGCCCAACGGCGGCAGGTATTCTCCCATGACCTTATACCTCGCCTTGGGGACCCAAGGGATCTGATCCACCCGCAGGTAGGGGTCATAACCCATGCTCAGCCAAGTCCAACCCATCCCCAAAGAGAGCTCTTGCAGGTGCGACTGGTACTCCCGCAGGGTGGCTTCAACCTCCAGCAGGGAGGCAATCGGCACGATGCTGAACTCCAGTTGGCCCCCCGGCTCCAAGGTGATGCTGGACCCGTCCTTTTTGAGGCCAATCCGGTAGGAATCCTCAAAGTAGCCTTTCCAGCCGTAGCGGCTGGAAAAATGCTCCAACAGACCATCAATGGAATCTGCAAAACTGAGCCTCTGCCACCGTCCGGTCCAAAACCCCAACAATTCTTGTTCCAAACCGATTTTCCAGTCCGACTTCGGCTTTTCGGATTGGGCAAAGTACTGGAGAAAATAATCCAAATCTAAACGAGGGGTTTTCATTCCAAGGTCATTTTAAAGAGGTGGAGTTGGCCACCTGAAGCTACCAACTCGCCTATTCCCTGCCAAGAGGCAAAGAGCCGACCCTGAAAAATTCAGCCGGTACAAACTGTTACCCCAACCCCTGGATTCTTGCCTGCCTCGCCAGCACCCCTACAACTCCGCTTCTGCCGCATAATGAAAGGCCGCCGTGACATAGTTGGAACCCAAAGACCGTTTGAGCAAAAAGGCAGTTTTGCTGACCGAGACGGATTCGGGGGCCAACCGCTCAACAAAGGCTCCGGCGGCATTGTAAAAACTGATCCGGTTCAACTCACCGGTATCCTCGGCTCTGAGGTTTAAGGTTGGGTTGTGGTGTTTCTCCACCAAAAACCGTTGGCAGTGCATAAAATAATGGGCCCCGGAAGGGGATCCGGCACGGACCAACAGAGGAGTATTGGCCCCCAAACCGGTCGCCCAGGGAACTACCCCATAGGGAACGCTGTGTTCATAATACCGGAGGCAGTGGTTACGTTCGGCAAAAAAACTTTTGTACTCAAAGGGGGTTGCTCTAGCCCCTACCTCCAGCTGGAGGTCGGTCAGGTAAAAATTGGCGTTGGTTACCGCTCCAAACTCCAACAGAACTTGGATTTCCAAGCCCAACTCCGGCTGGAAGGCGGAAAAATCGATTCCCTCTTGTGTGAGTCTTTTCCCGATTGCAGTCGGGAGGCTTACCGGGGTTCCAGTGAACAGCGGGGTGAGGGCCGCAAAGTTATCCAGGCCGGTGGGGCGTGACAAGGAGCAAGTCACCGACACCGGTTGCCCGGAGTCTTGGAAAACCAGGGCGGACAAGGAACCCAGGCTCCCCTTCAGGCGGCAGGCATCGGCCCCTTCGAGGCGGTACAAAAAGGCCAATTGGCCTCCCCAAACGGAGGTGACCCCTTCAAACTTGGCGGCACAGCCGGTTTTCCCGACCGGGACACCAGTGCCTTGGGTGATGGTTCCGGTATCCATCACGCCCACCGGGGCGTACCCCCGAAACCGGTCCGGCCCGAACAAGGCGGCGGACTTGGTCGTGGCAATTGGGCTGCCGACCGCCCGCTGGAAGACCCGCCCCGCTCCGTTGACGACCAGATTCCGGCCCACCCAAGAGACATCATTGTACTGCACAAATTCGTCCAAGGTCCCGGCGGTATCCCGGATCTGGAGCAGGTCGCCGGTGCTGTATGCCAAGGGCAAGGTGGACTCCTGTGCCCGGATCACCTCCAGCAGGTTGCCGGTGATCCCTGTCACCAGTACCACCTCAAAGGCCGAGCTGTTGCTCAAGGTGGCCCGGTAGTAGTCCCCAGGGGGCAAGGTCCCCAGCGGGGTCGCATCGTTGAGGGTCAACTGGGTTGCTCCGGGAGCCACCGAGCCGACGACTTGGCTTTCAAAATTGTTTACGAACCGGATTCTCCCCATGGTCTAGTTCCTCAAAGGGGTGCGCTGATGGTGATGTCCCAGTCGGGAGTATCGATGGTGTTTTGAGCGTAGGTTTGCTGGGCGTTGGCCACGGTGGTGACATAAAGCAATTCTCCATTGGTCTGGTCCACCAAGGCAAAGTGATCGGCCATGCCGGTTTGGGTGGTTAAAAGCGAACTGCGCCCCAAAACGGTCAACCGGCGGCCGGAAGCCAGCCCGGCTTGGAGCTGGAAATGATTGAGTCCCAGGCTGATCTTGCCCAAATAATGTCCGGTCGGCAGATCGGTGATCGCCCCCAGATAGTCTTGCGGCTGCCCTTGGCAGGCAACCAGGTGGGTGGTGTGGTCTTTGAGGTATTCCAACCCTTTGTCCATGACCTTGGTATTGGCCCATTTCCCCATGATCGGCTCCTAAAGATATTCCTCTAAGGTGAGAGTAACGGTGGAGTGAGAGTAGCGCCCCAAAACCGCCTTAAACTGAGAGAAGCTGCCCCAAATCAGGTAGCGGTCCTCCCAGGACGATCCACTAGGATCGGTCAAGTTTTCTACCGCCAAACAGGCAAAGGGATCGGGACCCAGATGGGAGCGAAACCGCTTGAACCCCTCAAAGGATGTACGCCCTCCTTGTTGGTGGAAGAACTCGATGCCCCCGGACAAGCGCCTCGCTTTGGCTTTGGCCTTGGTATATTTCGCACCGACCCGCAGTTTTTTGACCACCGAGTTGTCGATCCATTCATCCTCAAACCCCCAAGAGGGGTTCGGGAACCGGTGCACCGGTCCGGCGCAAAGGATTCCCAGGGAGGGGGTCATTTGGACTACGCAAGTAAAGCTCAAACGGCCGTACGCCAAAGGCAGCTCAGGATACTCAAACCAAAGGGAGTCTCTGGAAAACCCTCCAAACGGGTCTTGCCCCGTTCCGGCCTGGGTCCAGGTCTGAACCGCCTGGGTTCGTTGCGGATCAGAAAAGAGGGATACGGTCACTTCATCGGCGTTGAGGCCAAACAGGGCGAGGCCCGAAGAAGGACCATTGACCACAAAGTCGAGCAGAATTGGAGCCGCACCGGCTTGGGCTTTCCAAACCTCCAGCTTGTGGGGACTCAAAAGATTGCCGATCGGGAATCCGGCCAAGGTTTCCGCAGGCTGTTCTTGGGTTTCGGCGGCATTGGGGTAAATGAGTTTCATGTCCAGGTTTCCGCTCTGGCACCGATCACCAAAAGATCTTGGGAAAAATCCAACTCCAAGCTTTCGATCCGGCCGCTCAAGGTTTGTGGAGGGTTGAGTTCCAAGTCGGTGTAGGTGAACTGCTCCCCTAAAACCGGGATTCGGTCCAAGGGGCTCGAAAGTTGGACCCAGACTTTTTCTTGCCTAGCCTTGGTCGCTTTGAGCTGGGACCGGATCTGACCGGCATTGCGGTTGAAGGGGCGGCAGGTTTGGCTCACCCCTTGCGTTTGGCTGCCGGGGACCAGCAGTTGTTGTTTTTCTTCCCGGATCACCGAAAAGCCCGCTTCTTTGGTCGCCTTGAGTTGCGACCACAAGGATTTGTATTCCCGGACCGGCAGGTCGAAGCGGTACTGGAGGTCCACCACCTTCATAGGACTGAGATTGTAAAGGGTGCCCTGGGGCTCGTCCTTGTGAAACAGGACCAACTCGGCGGCTTTGACGTAAAACAGATAACCGGCGTAGCCCGCTACTTGGTCCATCAAGTCGATCAACCGGATCTGTTCGGTGACCACAAAGTCGAGCGAGGTTGCAGCGCCTCCGGGACAGCGCAGGCTGAGCCCCAACCGAGCGGCCGCCCAACCAAAAAAATCCCCCACCGTCGCAAAGGGGGATTGGTGGGCTCCCGGATCGGCTGCGAGGCCGCAGGCCGTAACCTGTCCTTCCACAGCCGTCGTGGCACCGTAAACCCGTTCGACAAAAAGGGCTCCCGGCGAGTCGGTCTGCCAACCGGTGCCGATCTCTACGGCATCTTCATAGATCCGCCAGTCGGTGCCCAGCACCCCGGCAAAATTGGGCCGATAAAAAAGGTTGTCGGTCCCCGGACCAAAACCGGTCCTTTGGAGCGGCAAATGTTCAATCTGCCCCACCGCAAAGGGCCGGACGCAAAGCTTTGCCGACACCGACCCGAAGGTCCAACTGTAGTTGCTGTACTCCTTAGCCACCTCAAACCAAAGGTGGCCGGTGCCGTCAATCGCCAGGACTTCCGCCTTCCCCAGGTAAGGAAAAGGCGTTGCCCCTTCTTTGGGCTGCAAAAACACCTCGTCTCCCACCAAAAAGGGATGGGCCGCAGCGGTAAAAACTCTCAGAATCCCCAAGGTTTGCGGCTCGACCTGGGTGACCAGGAAGGTTTCCCCTTCCCGCATCCCCTCTTCCAGTGCGTTGACCTGCCAATCTTTTTCCAAGACCTCATAAATCAATTCGTCCTCCCGGCGCTCCCGCAGCACCGCCTCCCCTTCAAAAGCCAGGCTCAAGGCTTCCAGATCGTCTCGCATGCCCCAATGGGCGGTCGCCGAGATTCGTGGGGGCGGGGCCATCACTTGGCCTTGTGCGTCCACAAAACAATCCGGGGAAAAACCCATTTGCCCCCAACTCAACTTCACAAACCCACCCTGAGGTCTAGCCTCGATCCTGATCGGGGAAAGGGAGGTGATCCGTCCCCGCCAAAGGTGGTTGCCGCCGTCCAGGGTTTCGGTGGAAACCCGCCAGACCTTTCCGGCACTTTGGAGGGTCAGAAACAAGGAACCGTCAAAACGGACCTTAAACAAAAAGGACTTGCCCACCAGAGAGAGCAGGCCAGATTCCGGGGCTAAGGGCATCCGTTGCCGGTATTGCCAGATCCCCGAGCGCCGCTGGGAACTGGCTTGCCAAAAACCGAGCGGCAGGCAACCAAGTTTATTGCTGCCCAAGGGGGTTGAAGCCAAAAGGTGCTCTTCGCTTTCAACCGCCTGCGGTTGATCACAAGAAAGCGGCGACCCGTTGCCAGTTTTTTGGCGCAGGCAAACCAGGGGGAACCGGCCCAACGGCGCTTGGTTGAGGCTGAATTGGGGCAAATAGACCATCTAGGCTCCCATTTGGATCCGGCCCATCCGGGCATCTTCGGAAACTTGGGTGACCAGGGTTTGCCGCAACCCTTGGGTGTCAAGCACCAACACTGGGCTGTCCCCCTTGGCCCGGACCACGTCGATCAACTCGGCCAGGAGCCGTTCCAAAACCGGGCTCCCTGCCCCTTGGGGCAGGTTGACCGCCACCGGCACCGCTCCGCCCTTGAGGGGGATGACCGCTTCGGTCCCGTGCAGCAGGCTCAAGAATCCAGACCTAGGGCCGGTCACAACGCCGCCCTCCGCTTTTTGGGGCACCCCCCACTTGGCCAATTCGTCCAAACTAAAGCCGGTGCTTTGGGTTTGCAAAAATCCGTTCAGGTTCGCTTGGATCCGGTTCTGGTCACTTTGCACCGAGTTGTTCAATTGCTTGTACAAGCCGTTGATGTCCAGTTGAGCAGCCAGCTGACTGCCGATTCCGTTCATTTGGCTACCGACCCCGGACAACAGGCTTTGCAGGTCCTGGGTCAGTTGCCGGTAGATTTGGCCGTACCCGTCCCCACTTTTATAGAGGCTTTTTGCTTCCTTCAGGTAACCGTCAAAGTTGGCCAAATAGGCATTGATCGCCCCATTTTTTTGGTCCGGTGCCGCAGTTTGGGCGGTAGCCAACAACTGGCGGTACTGGTCGGTTTTAGCGCCAAAGGCCTTTTCGGGGCTGAGGTTGCCGGTGAACATGGAAAAAAGTTTTTCCTCCAGGCTTTTTTTCGACTCCTCCAGGCTGGCCAGAAGCCGGTCATTTTGGGCCACCTCTTCCTTTTGGGTCCGCTCAATCTCGCTTAAGACCGAAAATTGCTCCTGCTGGATCGAGAGCACCTCTTTGTCGTACTGGCCGGAATTGGGGTTCAGGGAATTTTTTCTTCCTTCCAGTTCCTTGAGGTAAGACAGGTATTGCCCGCTGCCCCAGTCCTTGCGATCCAGGCCCAGCGTCTTGGCTTGGATTTGTTTGCCCAAGGATTCGTATTGGCCCACCAAGGCCTTGTTGGCTTCAACAAACCTTTGCAGGTACTCGATCCTTTGGTTCTCCAGTTCCGCTTGCCGCTCCATGTACACCGCCCGTTCCCCCAGGTCGGTCGGGGCCGGACCGGCTGCGGCCTGGTCGATCTTCTCCAGCAATCCTTTGTAATCCGAAGCTCCGTAGTCCAGTTGTTTTTGGCCGATAAAAAACTGCCGCTCCTTTTCCCGGCTTCCTTTGTACTGCTGCTCCATCTGCCGGGCGTAAAGCTTGATGTCCTGTTCCAGGGGCAACAGGTCCGCTTCGTTTTGCGCTTTTTTTGCTGCTTGGTCGTTGCTTTGCTGGTCGATCCGGTCCACTTTGGCCTTTGCGTCCGCCTTAACCTTGGCCCGTTGGTCATCCCGGTCCGAAGAGGAGCCTTTGCCCTCTTTATTGATTTTGTTCAATTTTTGGTTCCGTTCGGCCAAGGTTGCCTCCCGCTGGGCCTTGAGGTCCGCCTGTCCGGCGGCGATCCTGGCCCCTTCTTGGGAGAGTTCCAAGTACCGGTCCGCCTTCTCTTTGGTCCCCATCCCCGAGACCTTAAAACTTTTGTCGAACTCCACCGCACTGGTCTTCAGGTCCATAAAAACCTGGGCCAACCGGTTGGACTCCTGTTCCAAGGCACTGGGGCCGGATTTCCCTCCAGAGAGCACGGACACACCCTGCTTGGCCAAGGCGCCGCCCAGCACCGCACCGGTCACCACCCCCATCGGCCCAAAAGCCATCCCCGCCTGGGCTCCCACTTGGGTCCCGAAGTTTTGCATCTGATAGGCGGTATTTTTGTTTTGCAACAAGGCCTGGGCAAAGCTGGACCCGGCCTTGCTCAGATTCCCGGCCAACTTGCTCAACCCTTCTGCCCCGGCCTGGAACTTTTGGCTCATCTGGTCGGCGATTTGGTGCATCTTGGCCCCTTCCGCCTCCAGGTAACTCATTTTATTCTGGTGGGACTGTTGGGCCTGGGTTTTGGCCGTTTGGGCCAGCTTCTCCTCCAACTTGGACTTGGCGGCAAAATGTTCATTCCAACCGGAAACCCCCGCTTGGTAAAGCCCGCCAAACTCCTTGAGCTTCCCCAAAGATTGTTCCAACCCCACCAAAAACTCCTTTTTCCCCCACTGCTGGTTGAGGCCGACCATCAGGCTGGTCCCCCGTTCCAAAGCTTGGTTGAGGGCCTGCTGAGTTTTGAGGGCCTCACCGTTGAGGCTGGGGTAATAATTAGCCATGTTCCGCTCTTTGGGGTTCTTTGCCGGACATTAACGCCGCTAGTTTCGGGTAGGCCTGGGCTTCGATAAACAAGATCCACTCAAACACCGCCCTCGACTCTTGCAGGACTTCGCACAGGGCCTTGACCTCGGAAAGGGGGATGGGGAAAAACCCAAACCCCCGGGGCCGAGAAAAAAAATGCAACTGCTGCCACAAATCCCAAGCCCGCTCTGCCCCAATGGGTAGCTCCAAGTCTTTGAGTTCGCAGTCCTCGCAGGGCGGTCGCCCCTGGTAGAGTTGCTCGCATTCCTCACAGCCGATGTGGCTCTGGGCGACCGCCCCCTCCACCCACCGGACTACTTTTTTTGTTCCTCTTGGGTCTCGGTATTTAAAGTGATGTTGATGTCTTCGGTGGCCTCAAAAACCGCCAACACAAAATCATGGTTGAATTCGGCAATTCTCTTTTTGTTCTCCCCGGTACATTCGAGGGGGTGGTTTTCCACGTCAAAAATCCCCTCCCAGTTCAAAACCGTCTTGTCGAACCGCTCCAACCGCAAAGCCAACTCGTCGGTTTCATCCCCTTTTTGGCCACGGTTGAACCGGCTTTTGGTGTGCTTTTGGACCAACTCACGGACTTCCTTGCTGCTCAAGGGGGAAACCTCCAGGTCACAAACGGCACCGCCGATTTCGATTTTGACCCAAAAGCTTCGTTTTTCGGTTCTAAGGCGCATTGTTTTCTCCACAGGGATCGGTAGGGTTTATCGCACAAGGCTCGGCGCTCAATCAAACCGCAGGCTGACCGAATCGTTGCCTAAGGTTTCCAGGGCCACAAAACTGCGTTTGAGCAGCAACGCCGGGCCGCTTTCCGCTTCACCGGGGACCTCAAAGGGGACCTTGGGCAAAGAGAAGGTCATCCTACCGCCCGCTTGGCTCCCCAAGACAAAGTCCAGGCTCGCTTGCGCTCCGCTGAGGCCCTGGGCAAACAATCCGGCATCCTCTTTTCGGAAGTATCCGGAATAACTGCCCGAAACCTTCCGCTCCGCTTCGATGTAATCGGTCGGGTGCCCCAGGTTGGTGATCTCGTCCTCTATGTAATGCACCCCGTCGGACAAGGTCAGTTCGGCGGTTTGCACCTTGCCTGCCACGCCGCCGACCAGAAGGCTGCATTCCTTGGCCAGGATCGGGCTGCCTTGGGACAGGCTGGCGGGCAACCAGCCCTTGACCTCTTCCCCCAAGGCCCAGTCAAAGGCCAAGGGGGCGGCCAAGGTGAGCAGGTGGTTGACCAAGTCAACCGCAACAATTTCATACCCCTGCCCGGCTCCTTCATCGGCAGTTCCACCAGCGGCAGCGCACAGGGGGTTGTAAACCCGACCGCCCACCGCAAAACGCTGGGCATCGGTCACCGCAATCTGGGTGGCCGCAGCCAAGGAGGCCACCGCCATTTGGTCGTCCCCCATCCACAGGCGGGTTAAAAACCGGCCGGAAAAATCCAGCTCCACCGGACCTTGGTGACCCAAGGCCAGTTTCAATTCATGGACCGTTGCCCCCAGGCAATAAAAAACCATGTATCCCCGCCGGTAACAAAGGGAAAAACTGGGTTTGCCGGTCGCTTGGGCGTAGGTAACCGCATTGGCACTCTGGTTTTGTAGGCCCATCAAACTTTGGAACAACACCGCTCCGGCCGGCAAAGACCCAGCTCCGGTGGGCCGGGCCAGGAGTTTGAGGTTAAATTCCCCGGCCGAAAGCCCCTCTTGGAACCGGTCCACCAAGCCACGGGTGTTTTGGATCTCCGGGCTGTCAGTGTAGGTGGGTTTTTGGCTGGCCGTCAGGTTGGCCGCCAGAATCAGGCTTTGGGCCGAGCTGGGCAAAGCCAGGAGGCCCCGTTGGACCTCCAGTGCGGCAAAGGCAAACTGTTGTTTGGTTCTGGCGATCATGGACATGCTTCCTCGTTGGCTAAGCGGTGGTAGTGGAAAACCAGATGGAAAAAAACCAAAGCCCCTCGTCTCTGCCCAAATATCCATCCCGGATCGGCAAAAATTCGGAAGCCCCGGCAGGGCAGTAACCGGTCAAACTTTCCAAGACCGCTTCCATCAAAGGATAGGCCCCCTGGTGGTCTTGGAGCCCTCGGGTCACCAGGGCCACTTCAAATTGGAAGGTCCGGGCTCCCGGCAGTCCGTCGATTTGACCGAGACTGGTCGGCCCCAATTCCAGGCCGGTCAAAAAGGAGGACCCCAAATAACGCACCAAAACCGAACCCAGGTGGCCTTTGACCAAAAAGCCTTCCGGCTTGTCCGGGAAACTCCGCACTTCCAGCCCGGTCAATTGGGTTTTGAGGCGACTGACAATGGCATTTTCAATGGCCTGGATCATCTGGTGCCCCCAAGGGTTTTGTTTGTGCTAAAACCAGCCCCAATCCTTGGGGCACGGTTGAAACGGACCGGGGCAACAGTAGGCCCACCAAGGTCTGGGGCCGGACTTGGCCGGGGACCTGGGGGTGGGGCCAGCCCCCCGCCTTCAGACACAGGACCAAGCCCCCAACATCGCTCGTCCCCACTGGTCAATACCGGTCCAACTGGGACGAGCCAAACGCCGGTACCCCGGTTTGGACCCTCACCTGACGAGGTCCCGCCTTGGCCAAAGGTTCGTCCAGGTGCAACTGCCCCTGGGCGATCAAGGCCAAGCTCTCCAGGGCGCTCCGGTTTTGCTCCTTGACCTCCAAGGCAATCGCCCCCCCACGGCGCAGACAAAGCCGAAACAAGGCCAGGTCGGCGCTCAAGCTCCGCACCAAGACCGGGGGGTTGGCCAAGGGGACCTCCATTTGGGCGACCAAGTAGCTGTCGATCAGGCCGTCCACTTCGGCGATCACCTGAGTCACCAACCCTTGGTCCACCTGCCCCAGCCCCAGGTCGTCAGTCAGGGCGACCAACTCGGCCAGGGAGATCCGCCGTTCCAGGTCCGGTAAGCCGCAGTAGGCCATCAGACCACCTTGGCGTAAACGATACACTCCGGCCGCAGGATCACCGGCAAAGGCCTGGCTTCCACCTTGATCCAGCGCCCGGAAGGGTCGTCCACCTTCCAGGATTTGGAGAAGAAAAATTCCCCCGGCTTCCCGGTCCCCACGCCTGCTTCGGACTCAAAGTCCACCACCGGGGCGGTCAATTCGGCAAAACCATCCTCAGCCAGACCCACCAGGACAAAATGAGTGACAGGGATCAAGTCCTGCCTCGCCCCGGTGTTGTCGAGGTAACTGCCGTAATATTCTTGGATCTCCACCCCCCCAAAGGCCAAGATGCGGCCATTTTCGGCCAGTTGGCCCCCTTGGGTGTATTTGAGCAGCTCCATCGCCTGGGTATTGGCCATCAAAGCGTCCATTGCATCGGAACCACAAAAGGCGACCCACTTGGTGATGTTCCCCGCCGCTTGGGAGACCAATTTTTTCCAGGCCCGGATGTTTTTGAGGGGGTCGGAAGCGGCGTTGGTCCAAAGATTGGTGCCCGTCAGGCTCGGCTTTTGGGCGACACTAAAATTGTAGTCCACCAAGACGGTGCCGGTGTCGTCGATCACCTGCCCCGAAAGCGCCTTGGCGGCCATAAACTCTCGGGTCAGATCGATTTTGCGTTTCATGTCCATCTGTTCCCGGCCGATCCGCTCCATCAAAAGCTCCAGATTGGCCTGTTCACCGAAGGCCCGCATGGCGTTGAGGTCGCTGGCATTGATCAACCGCTTTTCGGCAAACCGAGGGGCCTTGGCGATGACGGTCTTGAAGCTTTGGTTGTCGGCAACCTGGGCCGGTTCGTGGACTTCGATGTTTTTTAATACCCGTTCCGAATGGCTCAAGATGTCCCAGGCAAAGCGGTCAGTCAGCTGCCGGAGCTTGCGGGTAAACACCCGGTCCAAAATCAAGGTAGGTGCGGGTTTGATCAGGTTTACCGAAGCGGTAAGAGCCCGAACCGAAAAAAGATTGTCCATAAGATTCTGATCGAAAAAGAGGTTAAAAGGGAGTGAAGGTCCGGTTAGAGAAAATAAATCCCTTTGGCTTCCAGCGCCAACTTGGCCGCCCCGGTCAGGCCCAGCATGTTGCTTTCCTTGTAAAGCCCGGCAAAGCCGACCATCACGGTCAAATCGGCCAAGGAGGCATCGGCATCCACCATCAGGACCGCCACCGGAACCTCGGAGCCGTCCAACGCCGCCGGGGCAAAGGCGGTCAACTTGCCCGAGCCGGTGATTCGGCCCAAGATTTGGCCCGACAGGTAAGGCCCTCCGGTCAGAACGGCGGACAACAACACCGGGCCATATCCGGCTCCGGCAATCAGCGCTTTGGTCGGGTTGACCGATTCGGTTACCCCTAGGGTTCCAGCCATTTTTTCTCCTTTTTAGTCTTCGGTTTCGGTTTGGGGCCGGTTGGCCCGGGTGGTGGAGGCAATTTTTTGTCCCAGCCGGTCCGCCTCTTCTTCGTCGGTCAGGGATGCCTTTTTGGTGGGCCCTTGCATCCGGGTAAACAGTTCATGGGACTCCAAGGACTCCAAAAAGCCCTTAAACCAAGCGAGCAGGGACAAGGTCTCTTCGGAATCACAAAACTCGTAGAGCTCCTGGGTCCCTTCCAAATGGCACAAAAAATCCACCAGCCCCGCTTGTTTCCAGGCAGGCAGCAGGCGGCCCGCAGAGATTTGTCGGTCCACCCAAAGCTCTTCTTCCGCCCGTTTTTGTTGGGCCCTAAACTCGGAAAACTCTTGGGCGACCTGGGTCGCTTTGGCCTTTTGTTTGGCCACGGCGATCTTGGCCTTGTGCAGGGCCTTGGCCTCCAGGGACCTTTGGGGAGGGGCCTCGATTTCAGGGGTTGGTTCATTGCTGTATTCCAGAAATTCTCGGCTTTCCTCTTCCTTTTGCCGGGCTTCTCCGAACTTAAAGTCCTTGAGTCCCTTGACCGAAGGCGGGAAGGCCCCCAAAAAACCAACATGCCGCAAGGTCAGATCGGGGTAGAGGGAAATGCTCCGTTTTTTGAACCTCCCTTCGTTGATCCAATCTTGGAATTTTTTGACCACTTCCTTGGGCCTAGCCAGCAACAGGTCCCCTTCCCGTTTGAGCGACTCTACCCAACCATAGGCTGGGGCATTGTCCTTGGGGTGTCCCAAGACCAAGGGGGCTTCATGGTCCCCCTGGTTGTATTGGGTCACCATTTTGTCCAAGTCCGCCTGGGTCCACCGGCGTTTTTGGCCTTGGGCATCGGTGTGCTCACCGGCCTTAAAGATTTCGATCCAACTCATGTTTGTTCCTGCAAAAGGGGGTTCCCCGATGGAATGAAAAACCAGCTTAATCCAAACTGGGATTGAAGTTCAGGTGGAAAGCCTTCTTAACCCTGGGTCTTGAGGGTGAATTCTCCTTGGGTCAGGCCGTATTGGCGACAGAAGTACTCCTCCCCAAAGACCAGCCCCATTTGCCCCAACAGTTGGTCTCGGTTGACCCATTCGGTCCGGGGGTCCTCTTCTTCAAACCAATAGAATTCTGGGCTTTTAGCCTTGGGGTCGTTGAGTTTTTGGTAGATCCTGGCAATCTGGTTGACCACGGTTTTGACCAACTTTTGGTCTGCCTCCAGGTAGCTGCCCAAGATATCCAAGTGGGTTTTGGAAGCGGCATAAGAGCCGGTGGTCCCCACTTCGGTGGTCAGGTGCTGGCCCAAAATGGCTTTGGAAATCTCTTTGTTCATCGTGGCCACCAGCTCCTGGTGCACCCTTGCTCCGCCTTGGGTGGACTCCTGCAACTCCACCTGGTTGCCTTCGGGCAGCACCAGAACTGCGTCCCTTACCGCTCTGGAGAGGCTGGCTAAAAGCTCTTCCTGCCCCTGGGCCGGGGTGCCTGCCGGGTACTTGCCGACCAAAAGGGGCATGCCGTACTTTTCCGCCAACATCACCCAAAACTTGACCCCCCCTTTCTTGAAGGTCACCGGCCAAAGGCAACGGGAAAGCAGCCGAAGGCCATAAGGGTTTTCATAAGAAGGGAAGTGCCGGGCAAACACGAATTTGCCCCAAGGCAGGGTCAGCCCCTGGAAGCTGCTCCGCTGCAAAAAGACCGGCTCGTTGTCCGAGTTGAAGCGGAACCAGTGGCTGGGTACCGCTCGCACCCCCTTGAGCCTCAATCTGCCCCATTGGGCCTGCCAAAGCAGTTCCAAAGGAACCATGCCGTAAAAGGGAGCATCCAAGATCTGGCTGACCAATTCGGTCAGGTCGATCCCCTCCAAGTCCTCCAAAAAGGCTTGGTGCAAGGTTTGGGAGGCTACGGAGATTTTCCGTTCCCCATCCGCCCCTGGGCGAAACCGAAACTCCCGCTGCAAGGTGCCCAGCTTGCGGGTTTGGACCACCGAGATCACATGGGCATCTGCGGTGAGGTTGGAAAGCACCTCCTCCCCTTGGTCCGCCAAACGCATCAAGACCGGGTCGGGGTTGGGCAAAAATTGGAAGTCCCCCCGGAAGTCCCAGGCGTTGCGCCGGGTGGCGATTTCCCCTTCCAGCTCTTTGGGCCGGGGGTCTGCCTTAAAGTCCACAAACTGCCGCTCGTTGATCCAGATCCCTGTCATGGTCCCTCTTGGAGTGAAACTAATAGCCCCCCATGGCGGTGGTAAAACTTCCCCCGGGCATCCCGGCGGAATAAACCTTGGGGTTGGTGGAGCCGGAGGCCAAGGCAAAGGCCATTTGTAGGGCATCGGGCCCATCGTCGTGGTCAGCCTTGGGAAAATAGGTCAGCTGGTCGAGCAACTGCCCTTGGGTGGGGTGAAACAAAATCAACCCGTTGTGCACATGCGGCTGGATCGACTCGATCCTCAGTCCCTTGTCCCGATTGGGCCGGACCCCTTCGGCCGGGATCGGGACTCCCAGCTCCGCACTGCGGCGGACCAACTCGCTTTTAAAAAACTCCTGAAACTGCACCACTTCCACCACCCACCGGTGGCACCGGTAGGTTTGTTGCAGCCTGATCACCTCCAAAATGGAAGCTTCGGGGCTCAGTCGTTTGATCACCGCTTCGGCGACATAAAACCTTCCTTGCCCGTTGCGGCCCAAAACCACCAGGGCGCTGGGGTCCGAGCCCTTGTTTTCCTTGCCCATCGAGGGGTCGATGGCCCCAAAAAAAACCAAGTCTGAGGGCAGCTCCTCATAATAGTGAAAGGTTTTAAAAATTCGCTCCGACTCATCGATCGGCTCGTTTTGTTGTTCCGAAAAAAAAGCGGCCCGGTTTTCGGTCCATTTGAGCATCAGCCCCAGGAGGTTTTGCACCTGCGGCCAAAGCAACAGGGCTCCTTCTTTCATGTCCGTTGATTGGGAGCGGTAGTACTCCAGGGCCGAATCCTTGCCTTGGCTCCAGTACAGCCGCTCAAACCGCTCCCACAGGTCCATCCGCCGGGGCCAAGCCTCAATGGCCCGGAACCGGCCCGGCACAAAACCCGGATGTTTGAGCAACCGGGCCAAGATCGAGTCGTAGTGCAGCAAGGTCCCGACCACCAGGATGTCATGGCTTTGGTCCGGCGGCCCCAAGGGCACCAGGGATTTCCAAAACCAGGTGTCGATCTTGTTTCTCTGTTCCAGGTTACGGACCGCCTCATCGTTTTCCAGGTCATCCACCACCACCAAATCGGGCCGAAAGACCCCGTGGCTGGACCCACGAATTTTTTTGGCGGTGCCAAAGGCCTTGATCTTGACCCCGTTTCGGGTGATCACCTGCCCCAAGGTCCAGTAACGGCCCTCGCCGACCACTTGGGGGAAATCGCACCTCAGCCTTGGGTTGGCTTCCAACTCCAGTTTGACCGCCTCCAAAATCTCGGCGGACTGTTCCAGGGTGTCGGAAACCAGAACCACAAAATTTTTGGCCCGATAAACCACCGCCTGGAGTACCAGCGCTTTGACCAAGCTGGTTTTTCCGTTCCCCCTGGGGGCGGCAAAAACCAACTTTTGGCCCATTTCCTGTTCCCCTTTGGGGCCCAAAATCTGCCCTGCCTTTTGGGCAAAGCTTTGGTGGAAGAGGCTGTACTGCTTTCCGGGCAAAAAGTGGGGCAGGTAGGTTTCCATGAAAGGGATCAGCCGGTTCCGGCAACCGCCGACCCTCTCCTCCCGTCCCAAAGGGTCCAAGGCTTGGACCCTTTGTTCCAATTTTTTTTGTAACTCTCTTCTCAGCTCGGCAAATCTTTGTCGTAATTTCGGTTCGTTTAGACCTGCCATCGTTCTTTGGCCTCAAGAATGCGCCGTTCAATCTCGGTGGTTTGGGCTAAAAACAGTTCGGACAGTTCGGGGGCCTTTTCGATAAAGACCTCCCCGACCACGTGCAAGCAACCGGCAATCAAGGCTTCCGCTTTGAGCTTGGGGTCCATGTTTTTGGCCACCAGGGTGGCCTTTTGGATGGTGCCCATCAGGCCCATGACCAGCTTGGCCCTGCCTTCGGAACTGAGGCTTGGGTCCTTTTCTAATTCTTTGAGGCATTTTTTGGCTTCACCCAAAAGCAACCCCAAACAGCTGCGAAACTCTTGGGTTAAAAAAGTTTCGTCCTGCCAACCTCGAGCCCGTTCCAAGTCCCAATCCAGCCCGGTTTTTTGGTCCTCCCGTAGGTACCGCAAAATCGTGGAGGGCACCAGGGCCAGTTCATGGGCGATTTGGGTTAAACTCAGGGCTTGGGTGACATAAAGGTGACGGGCCTTTTCTTTGGCTGAAGGAGCTGGGCTCATGGGTTGGTAGAGGTTCGGAGGCGTTGCCGTTTTTCGCCCAAGGACTTGACGATCAAATCTATCCGGTCTTCAAATCGGTTGAGTCGCTCGTCGAGCCGAGCAAAAAGCAACTGCTCTTGTTTGAGCAATCGCTCCAAAACTTCCCGTTCTTGGCCTAAGATTTTTTTTTCGTTTTGGTGGATCTTCTCTTGGAATTCGGCATTCAGCTCGTTTTGTCGGGCTTCATGTTCCCCTTGCCGTTTCAGGTTTTCCGAAAGCCGGTCTTCCAAGGCGTTGACCCGGTTTTTGATGGTGATAGCGGCGGCCACAAAGGTGACTACCGCAATCCCTAGGTTCCATAAGCTGACTTCGGGGTTTACCAGAGGCTCCGCACAAAGCGGTGCCGGGGAAAAGGCCACCCATAGCCACAAGGCTTTGCGGTGCATCCTGAGCCCCTAATTAAGGTTGGTTTTGGATCAATTGCTCGATCGCTTTGGCGGCCAGTTTGTGCCCGCCGGATTTGGCGATTTCCAGGATGTTTTCGTTGTGCACCGGAACTTGGTCCAAGACCTGCAAGATTTCGGCTTTCCCCTTTTTGAGGGCTACAGCGTAGGCGGCCAGACCGGGGAACATTACGGCAACAACGGTCAAAGCGGCATCAAGGATCATGCTCCAATCGGACAAAGACAAATGCATCGGGCCTCCTGGGCTCAAAAGGTTACCAAAGCACCTTGCCCCAACCAAGGCGGCCCGGTCAGAAGGAAAGCCTTCGGTTGCGCATTTTTTCGGCCCAAGCTCCACAAAGCCCGATGGCTCTCCAGAAGAAATCCGCCCCAAGCTTACGGCTGAAGGGCTTACAACCGGTCCGGTCAGCCGGATTGACTTTTTCCTTTTGCATCAAGGCCAAGTTAGCGTACAATCTCTGATCGTCACCCCCAAAAAGCACCTATGAACGCCAGCCACCAATTTAGCGAAACCGTCGAACGGTTTGTGAAGATGCAGCGCAAAAAGCGCATCATCGCTCACGAACGGGACATCACTCTCGTGGATCTGGTGGCCCAGCTTGAGCCGGTGAGCGTGGAGCAGGTGTTGGCCGGATTTGAACTGCTCAACCAAGAGCTGCCGATGGCGGCGGACTTTTTGCGGCAGATCAAAGAGAGTTTTATCGAGGCTGTTCGGTCTCTCAACCGGCTGAACCCCAGCCGGAGGTTTTTTGCCCTGGAGACCTTCAACTACCTGGGCGACCTCGACCGCTTGACTTTGGTGACCGAAACCCTGCTCTTTGGCCAGGATTCCCAAATCAGGCCGATTGCCCTGAATTTTTTGCACGCCTTCCCGGGCACCGATCAGGTGATCAACACCCTGCTCAGCCACAAGGAACTGTTTGACCCCAAAACCATCGACAGCCACCACCATGCCCTGAACGCCTTTCGTTACGACATGGCCGAAAAGCTCCTGACCCTGCTGCACCAAGACTTTGTTTTGCTGCAGGCCAAGTCGGCCGGGATCGAACCGGAGCTTTCCTTGGACCTCTTGCGGCAGATCGTTCGCCACCATTCTCCGGCCAAACTTTCCCTCCATCTGATTTCCGGACAGCAGCTTTCGATCAATCTGGCCAAGCTGATCGCCTACATCCAAGGGCACAAGATGATGCCGGTGTACGCCAAAAAGCGGAGCGACTTCCTCAAGGGCTTTGTGACCGAGCTTTCTACCCCCGGCAAGATCGAAGGGGTACAGCCCGAAGACATGAGCAAGGTGGTGGCCTGTTTTCTGTACACCAACGAGCAACTGGCTCCGCCGGAACCTTTGATCAAGCGGCTGGTCTCCGAGGACCAGTTTGGGGACCCGAAAACCGAATTGGCCCAAAAGGAGTTTTTGGACCAGCTGGCTCCCACAACCTTGGACATGGTGCTCAAAGACCTGCGGGACTTCTTGGTGGAGCTGAACAAAACCCCGATGGCCGACCTGGAGGCCGCCTTTTTGGTAGCCCAAAACAAGTACCTGTCCGGCCAAAGGAACGAAGACAGCCTTTTTGGCAGGGTCCATGATGCCCTGGAGGACCTCAAAGCCACGGGCATTTTGATCTTGGAGAATCTGCTGAATCTCTTTAAGGGGATCAAATCGGCGCTCTCGGGCGGCCCCAAGGGAACCCAGGGGGGCAAAAAGAGCCTCGACGAGCTGTTTGACGAGCTGCCCGAAGCGGGAGATCTGGAAGAGTTCCGGGTGATTTTGCGGGATCCGGGCTGCAAGGAAAGGGCAAAGGAGTATGTCCAGGTCGAGACCAGCGAGGTGGGTTACCGGGCGGCGATGACCGACGGCGGCAAACGGGGCGCTTCGGTGAACCTCCAACTCTTTCGGACCCAAGAAAATCTGGCGGATTTTAAGGAGGCTTTTTTGTTGTTGCTCAAACAACTGGGGCAACAACCGGCCAGCACCTTGGTCACCAACGAATTTAAACACCCCCAAGCCACCGATTCGGTCGAGGAGTTTTACCTCCCCCTCTTGGTCCCCATGGACGGGCAGGACCCGATCCTCTTTTGCCTGGGGGTAGGTTATTTTGAAAAGGAGATCCAATGGAGCGGGTCCGAGGAGAACGCCAAGACGGTAGCCGATGCCTACATGGACCCCTACTGCTTCCTGATGCACATCCAAAACCGGGACACCACCATGAACGCCCGGTCCCGCAAGCTGCTCACCGATATCAAGGGGCTAAAGCAGAAGGAATTCAAAGCGATCAACCTGCGAGGCCAAGCCTACGCACAGGCTTGCCTTTCGATCCTGTTGGATCTCCTGCATCTGGTCACCGAAGCGGAATGGGACAGCAAACCGGTGCAAAAGTTGGTGGCCTTCTTGTATGAACAGTTGAAGCTGAAGCCCGAATACTTCTAGCGTTTGAAGCAGAGCCCCACGGAGCCCTTGTTGCAGGGGGAGCCGTCGATCCAGACCGCATCGTCAAACAACGCCCCTTCTAGTTTGGTCCCGGAAAAAGTCACCTTGTTGAGGTCGGCACCAGAGAAGTCCGCCCCACTCAGGTCGGACTTGCTGAAGTCTGCCTCTTTGGCTTTGGCTTCCAAAAACTTGGCGTTCCTACAGTTCCCCTGGATCTGCGCCTTTTGCAAGAAGGCCCAACGGAGGTCCGCACCTTCTAGGGTGGTCCCGGTCCCGGTCTTTGGATTGGGGAGAAACTTGGCTTCGGCCAGTTCGGCCCGCCGTAGGTCCGCCCCTTCCAGGTTCACGCCCAACAAAGTGGTACGGTTCATCTGGGCTCGCCGCAGGTCTGCGGTTTTCAGCAAGGTTTCCTCCAATTGGGCATTGGAAAGGTCCGCCTCTTTCATCACCGCCCCTTGCAGGTCGGTGCCCACCAGAATCGCCTTGGAAAGCTTGGCGAACCTTAGATTGGCCAACCTCGCATGGGCTCCGGTCAGGTCGGCACCGGTCAGCTTGGCCCCTTTGAGGTTTGCCCCAAACAGGTTGGCTTCCCTCAAGTCTGCACCCAACAAATCCGCATCCTCCAATTCGCTTTTGGCCAACGGAGCGCCATGGAGCTTACATTTGGGGCAACTTTTCCCGGAAAGCAGCTGGTTGAGGTCCGACTCCAGGTAGGTGGCACAAAGGCCCAAAGAGACTTTGGAGCAACGTTGCCCGTTGGTCCAAACCGCCAGGGAAAGATTGGCTTCCTCCAGGTTGGCCCCTCTTAAATTGGCCCCTTCCAGGTTGGCTCCGGCAAAGTTGGCACCCTGGAGCTTGGCTTTTTCCAGGTTCACCCCCTTGAGGTTGCGGCCCTTGAGGTTTGCACCCGAAAGGTCACAGCCGGAACAAGCCTTTTCTTCTTCCAATTTTTTGACGTTCAGGGAGACCAGAGACTGCCAAGCCGAAAGGTTTTGGGCGCTTTGGGGGTAGGCCTTCAAGAAATTGCGGATCTCTTGGGGGTCTTCACTGGCCTTGGCTTGGTCAAGCCAATATTTGGCATGGAGCCGTTGGGCTTCCGCCAGATGGGGGCTGTTCGGGAACCGTTCCAAAAATTTGCCGAAAGCCTCCCGGGTCGCTTCGGCCTTGGCCCGCTCAAAGCTGAGCTGTTCCAAACTGGCCTTGGCGATCGGAAAGTACTTGCCTTCAGGATACTTCTGCAAGTACCCCTCAAACCCCTCTACCCGCCGGTCGTTTTGGGCCTTCAGAAATTCCAGATCCTCCAGCAGGGTCTTGGCCTCCAAAGCAAACTTGCCTTCAGGATACTCCTGCAAATAAAGCTGGTAGGATTCAACGGAGGGATTTTTTTGGGCCTGTTCGTACAACAGACCTTCTCGGATATTGGAGACCTCTTCCTTGTGTCCCCCTTGAGGGAACTTTTGGCGGTAGAGGTCCACTGCCTGTAGGTCGGGGTTTTGCCGAACCTGTTCAAACAAAAGTCGTTCTTCCGCCACCTTGGCCGGACCGGCAAATTCGCTGTCCGGGTATTGACTTAGAAACGTCTCGTACCCCTCATAGGTGTTGCGCCCTTGAGCCTCTTCAAAGGCCGAGTGGGCGCAACTCCCCAAGAGGAAAACCGAAGCGATAAACAGTAGCCGAGAGCCCTTGAACATGAATACCTAATGGGGCGTAAAATACCAGTTCATTATGAACCTTTGTCGGGGCCAAGGCAACCCCCTTTGGCCCAAGGACGTTACGAACCCAGGGGAAGACCGGCAGCGGCTCCTTCGTCCGGGTAGTCCTTGATCACCATTCTTACCCACCTCGAAGTACAGCCGATTCGTGCGGCAATCTGGTTGTTGGGCACCGCCTCATGGTTGAGCTGGTGGATCACCCGCCGTTGTTGCTCTCTCAGCCACTTTCTCCCCAAGGGGAGGTAAAGGTTTTCGCCGCCGTAGTAGCTGGCCAGTCTGGCTGCCCCTACCGGCCCCAGCACCAAAACGATGGGGTGGTTTTCCGGCGGGTTGTGGGGAATGTACAGGGCCGTACCGCCAAATCTTTGGATCAGTTTTAAGGCCCCCTCTCTGCCGAGGATTTGAACCAATTCTTCCAACATGTTTACCTCAATCGTTTTTCGATTACATTGATTTGATTTTTGATTTCCGCCAATACTTCCAACAGTTGCCGATTTTGGTTGCCGATCCCGGCCACCCTTTGGGCCAACTCCTGGGCCCGTGGTCCCACCTGAGTGGCCCACTTGGATTCCAACATCTGTTTTGCCGACTCCTCCCAGTCGCCGCTCTCCAGAGCCGCCAACATCAATTTAAAGCCCAAGAGCCTCGTCATCCCCAGGTTAAAGCACAGGTTCACCAGCACCTCCTGGGCATCGGGGACCAAGGCTTCAAACCAAGGCAGGTTGGTTTTGAGTTCTCCAATACAATGGTCCACGTCTTGGTCGAGCAAAAAGTCTGCTTCTTCGGCACTGATCCCCCGGTCTTCGAGGTTTCTGCCGATGCCGAGGGTCAGCTTGCCTGCCGTACAAAGATAGGGCTTGAGCCTTAAACCCTCATGACGCAACAGGTCGGCCTTGATTCGTTTGATTTGTTGTCGGTCCATCGATTGACTCTCCTATAAGGCTGCGATGTCCAAAGGCAAAGCCACATACTTCCCTTCGGCTTCATCTCGTTCATAAAGTCGGACATACTTCTTGGTGTGTTCCACCAAAACCGAGTCTCCAATGGCCTCCATCGCCCGTTTCCACTCTTCGTCCTCAATGTCCAGGTTTCTGAGGCCTAAGATTCTGGGGATGCTGACCTTTCCCTGCTGATTGACCCGAAAGGCATCTCGGATCACCGCCACCAGTTTGGGCTCGGAGTTTTTGGCCCACCGTTCGATGCAGCTGTCGATCAACTCCTTGGCGATCCTCAGCTTTTCATCAAAGCTCAGGATCGAGGCCACTTGGATCTGGAGCTTGTAGCGGCCCGAATAGTCCTTGAGGGTGATGCCGCCCGAAAGGTCTTTTTGTTTGGAACCATACTTGGTCTGCAAAATCCCCAGATGGGCACCGATTTCGGCGTAAACCCATTTTTTGAGACCGATCAAGTTCTTTTGGGTTTCTTTCCATTGGGTGGCAATGGATTCAATCATCAAGTCCTTGCTTTGGTCTTCGGTTCGGATTTGGGAGAGAGGGATCAAACGACCCTGTCCGTCCTCCCAGAAGACCTCTTCGTTGAGATAGCTGATTTTTGCCATGTTTTCCTTAAAATCAAGAGACCGCCGGTAGTACTTCCGTTTAAGGCTATATACTTCCGTCATGAAGTAAAAAGAGTTTACCTATCCCACAAAATCCCCTAAGATTCAGTCTTCTTAGGGGACATCTGCTTGGAGGCAGAGCAGAAGTTCTGTTCGGATACTGAAGTACTAATAAAGTATTTGTCAAGTACTATAGGCAACATTTCATCAACTCAATGAAAGTACAGGGAAAAAGAGAGGAAGTATGAAGTATCTATGGTTGGAAATCATAGAGCTGGCTTTTGTGGCCGGGTTAAGCTCCTTCAAGAGCCTCAACAACAAAGCCAGAAAACAAAACTGGCCTCACATCAAGCAGCAACGGGCTTATGGCAGCCCTATTCACCTCTACCCCCTTTCAGGTTTGCCCGACGACCTGCAAATCGCTTGGGCCATGTGGGACCAAGAGAAGGTCACCCAAGCGGTGGAAAAAGAACGGTCTAAACCCGGCGGCGGCAAGTCCAACCGGATCCCCTTGGGGATCGGTACCAACTTGGCTCAACGAGCCTTGAGCCTGCCGATACGGACCACCTATTTCCAAACGCTCACCAAAACCGACCTGCTCAACGGGATCCAAAAAAGAATTTATGACGGCTACAGCCGCGGCCTTTGTCCGGCGGCCCGAGAGATCCTTTTGGAGCGGTTCCCCCAGCTGGCCACCATTGCGCCGGAAGCCGAGAACATCCTGGTTGCTGAAGAGGCCAGCACCTGGGGGCAAACCCACCTGGAAGACCAGTTCGTTTATGTCCCCCACTACAAGATTGAAGCGGCCGCCGGCTTTGGCTCAATCATCGACTCCGAACAGATCATCAACTATTTGGCCTTCCACAAGGATTGGATCCGTAACCGCCTGAGGGTCAGCCTGGAGGGCTTGGCTCTGATCAACGTGATCGGCGATTCCATGGAGCCGACCTTGCGACACAACGATTTGATCCTGATCGACATGGCCCAAAGAACCATCAAGGATGGACTGCTTTATGTGCTGCGGATCGAAAACAACCTGATCGTCAAGCGACTGGAAAGGCTCCTGGACGGGACCATCAAGCTCCGAAGCGACAACTCCATCTACTCGGACCAATTGCTCAACCCAAAAAACGAAGACGAACACCCCCAGATCGTGGGACGAGTGATTTGGTTTGGCCGGGAGATCTGACAAATCGTTGGAAAATTTTTTCTCTTGCGTACAGGACAGAAAAATCTACCGACCTTTGAGAAATTCATCTTAATTGCATGGTTACCTGAAGCAGCCTTTTTTGAAGCAGGCTTTGTGCAGGCGTTTTGGGGTGAAAGCAAGGTTGCCCGGCTGCCCCACTGTCGCCGCAACCATTTGGATTGCAATCGGTTTTGGCTCCAAGTGGCCAAACCTCTGGCGGACGAGACCCATATGTCGCAAATTCTCCGGGCGCTGTTGCCCCTGATGGCTTTGACCCTCCTCTGTGCGTGGGGCACTTCGGCTTCGGCCCAAGATGCGCCCAAGGACCGCAAAGAGGTCCGGTTCAAGTGGGATCAGAAGTACTACAGTAAAATCAGCGGGAAACCTGCCTTGGTCTTCGCCCGAGAGATGCGCAACTCCAGGGTCGCCTTTGCCGACATTGACGGCGACGGCGACCAAGACATTTTTATGGGCCAAGCCAACGGCAAGCTGGCCTACTTCGAAAACCAAGGGACCGACAAAAAACCGGTTTTTGTGATGGTCACCCAGGAATACAAGGCGATCTTCGAGCAAAGACGGCAGGACCGGAAGGTCAAGGTTTGGAACACCATCGACATCGGCGAGCGCTCCGCCCCCGCCCTGGTGGACATAGACTTTGACGGGGACCTGGACCTTTTTATCGGCAGCGCCGCCGGAAACATCTGGTTTTTTGAGAACATCGGCAACAACCTCATCCCGGTCTTCCAGTTGGTGACCGCCAAATTTGAAGGGATCATGGTGGGCCGGGATTCGGTGCCGGTATTTGCCGATGTAAACCTGCAACGGAAGTTCGACCTGTTGGTGGGCACCGTTGAAGGCCGGGTGCTGCTGTTTGTCAACCAAGGGACCCGGAGAAAACCGGACTTCAAAAATTCCAAACCCACCACGGTCGTGGAGATGAGCCTAGAAACCCACGCCTCCCCCGGCTTGACCGACTGGGACGGCGATGGGGACTTGGACCTGATCGTGGGGATGAAAAACGGTACCTTAAACCTGTACGAAAACATTGGTGACCGCTTTTTCCCCGACTGGAAGCTTAAAACCGAAAACTTTCTTTTGATCGATGTTGGGGGTGAATCCTCCCCCACCTTCGTGGACATCGATGCAGACGGGGACGACGACATGGTGGTCGGCGGGGCCAGTCCGATCGTATCCTTGTTTGAAAACCGGGTCCAAGGGGACAAACGGATCCTGTGGAACATCAGTACCAACCTGTTCAATTTCAACAAGCTGGTGGTCACCGGCCAGCGGGCTTCCATGGCGGCAGGGGACCTGGACTCGGACGGAGACTTGGATTTTATCGTCGGGGAGCGCAATGGCAACCTGAACTACTGGCGCAACGATGGCTCCAAAAACGACCCGGACCTGACCTTGGTAACCGAAGAATTGTTGTTCATCACCGGCATGGAAAACAGTGCCCCCACCTTGGGTGACATCGACGGGGACGGGGACCTGGACCTTCTGGTCGGCGACAAGCAAGGTCTGATTGCCTTTATCGAGAATGTGGGGACCAACAAGTCCCCCAAGTGGGCACTCAAAGACAAGACCTACTTCCAAATCGATGTCGGCTCGAACTCGGTCCCCCGCTTGGTGGACATTGACGAAGACGGGGATCTGGACCTTTTGGCCGGTAACTTCACCGGTCGGGTCATTTTGTACCTGAACAAAGGCACCAAAACCTCCCCGGTGTTTGCCATAGATTCCACCCGGTTTGCTTCGGCAAAAATCGAAAAAAACTCGGTCCCCGATCTTTTCGACTGGAACCGGGACAAATTTGCCGACTTGGTCTTGGGCGGCGAAGACGGGAAACTGCTCACCTACTTCTCCCCTGGGAAAAACGGCAAGGACCAACTCAACTGGGAAAGCAGCGAAAAGGCGATGGGCCAGTTTGACGTGGAGTTTTTAAGCCACCCCTACTTCACCGACTACAACGGAGATGCCACCCCGGACTTGCTGGTCGGCAACGATGAAGGAGACTTTTTGCTCTACCTCAACGGTGGCATCGACAACAGCGCCGATGATCTCCAGGTGGTGGTGGACAACTCGATCGACCAAAAGTCCGGCTCCTTGGTGGTCGAAAGTGTGGAAGGACCGATTGAACTCGACATTGCCGAGGTCTCCGGCGAAGGGGGACAGGTGGTCGAAGAGGACAAGCCTTTTGAGTCCTTCATGAACGACGATGGCCCCCAGGTCATGGTTTCGGACCCCAAGTTTTCCAAGATTTCCATCTTGCTGATCAAGAACCGGGAGATCCAAAAGTCCGCCCCCACCTTGGGCGACCTGGACAACGACGGCGACCAGGACCTCCTGGTGGGCAGCAAAAACGGCAAGGTTTATTACTACCAAAACCAAGGTTCGGACATCCATTTTAACTTCGTGCTGGTCAGCGAGGATTACCTCAAGACCGGCGGGGTCATTGCCAACAGCACCCCACTTTTGGTGGACCTCGACCAGGACGGGGACTTGGACATCGTGCTGGGCTCGACCTTGGGAAGACTCTCCTTTTACCTCAACCAAGGTTCAACCGAAGAACCCAATTTTGTCTTGGAAAAGGACTACTTCAAAAACCTCTGGTTGGGCCAAAATGCAAGACCGGCGGTGATGGACCTCAACGGCGACTCGATTTTGGACCTGTTGGTGGGAACGCTCAATGGCCGTCTGACCTTTGTAAGCAACGAATCCAACCGCTTTTTGATCCAACGGCGAGACTACCAGAGGCTGGACGTGGGCATCGGCTCTACCCCGGCGTTTGCCGACTTGAACAACGATGGGATTCCTGATTTAATGATGGGGTCCGACATCGGCAAGATCCACTTCTACAAAAATGAGTCCCAGGACTTGACCGGGCTGTGGAAGGAGCAGGAAAACACCTCCGGGGACATCGAATTCCCCAAGGGTACCTGCCCGACCGCCGTGGACCTGGACCACGATGGGGATTTGGATTTGATCACCGGTACCGATGTCGGGATGGTGTTGATGTACCGAAACGATGCAATCCTCTTGGAGCAGAAAGCCGATGAGGCGCAGCCTACCACAAATGAGGAATAAATTGAGAAAGGCCCTGTGGATTCTCGTTGCCCTGAGTCTTCTGGGCGAGGTTGCGGTTTGGGCCCAAGAACCCCCGGCAACGCCGTCACCGCAAGCCTCTCAAGAAACCCAGGAAGGTACCGAGGCCACTGCCGAAGATCCGGCCCCCGAGGCTGAGGCCGAGGCTCCGGCGGAAGAGGGTGCACCGGCGGCCAAAGCGGCCTCTGAACCGGGCCTGCCGCCCATGGAAGAAGCCCCGGCGGCTTCAACCGAAGCGGCCCCCGAGACTGGCGCAGCCGCCGCTCCAGCGGCCCCGACCGACCAAAAACCGACGGCGAACGAACCGGCGGCCCCGGTGCTGACCGGTTTGGAGCTGGAGCAGTTGTTGATCGGTGAAGAGGTCATCAATACCGGCCTGGAGCAACTGTGCGAGGTCACCTTGCGCAACCGCAGCGCCAAGGACTACCCCGTTACCGTGCGGTTGGTGGTGACCCTGCCCAACCGGAACATCATCACCTTTGGAGACAAAAAGGTGGTGGCCAAAGGCTACAGCGACACCCGTGCGCTGATCCCTTATCCCTTGGGCATCCACGAAGGAGGAGACTACACCGTGGCGGTCCGGGTCTTTGACTCCAGAGACCAAGTGGTGTTGACCACCAACAAACTACAAGAACAAATTTTTTACGGGCTGGACAAATCAGAACGGACGGAACCGCCCCAAAAACGGCGCAAAAAGACCCTGACCGAGACGGAACTCAAGGAAATCGAAAAGAAGCAAAAAGCAGAAACGCTCAAGGTCAGCAAAGTCACCTTTGACCCACCAGACCTGAAGTTTGAACGGGTCACCCTGGTCAACTCTTCGGTGCTGCGAGGCGAATCCACCCACATCCGTCTTTACGTGATGAACGACGGCGGCAACTTGGCCAGCAACCTGGATTACACCTTGTATTGGTACTTTGCCCAACGGCCCAAGCGGTTGGTCAACTTCTTCAAGGACCAGATCCGTTTGATCGCCCCAGGGGAGCGGAAGATTTTGGAAGTTCCCTTGACCATCCCCGGTAGCGAGCAACAAGGAAAATACATGGTAGTGGCCAGACTGGACGAGGCCGGGACCATCAAGGAAACCAACGAAAACAACAACGAAATGACTTCGGAAAACGAGTTGATCTTCGGGGATGTGGCGCTGGTCTTCCCCGACGATTCCTATTCTTTCGCCGAAGAAGGTCTGTTTCAGTTTGAATGGCGGTCCAAGCTGTTCAACCAGTTTAAGCTCCAGATCTCCGCCGACCCGGCCTTTGCCAATGAAGACGAGAGTTTTTACCTGCCCAAGGGAGACCTGTGGACCCCTTCGGACAAAATCAGTCCGATGCGAGGGGAGATGCCCCAGATGGCGATTGGGTTAATGGAAACCAAAGAGGTTGACCACCTGTACTGGAGAGTGGTGGCCAAAAACAGCCAAGGCAAGGTCACCGAGTCACAATCCAGAAGGTTTTACATCAACCTCAAGCCCAAAGAGTAATCAGCCTTTTGGGCCTGGGTTACATCCGGGCCTTGAGGATCTCCTTTTTGGCGACCAAAAAAAACAGTTTCCCGTAGCTGCGCATCGCTCCGGCCGAGTTTTCGGCCAGAGGTCCGTTGCCCCAAAACAGATCGGTTCGACCTGCCCCTTTGATCGCCCCGCCGGTGTCTTGGACCATCACGAAGTGGGAGACCGGTTTTACCCCCTTGTGCAGCCACTGTTCGTCAAACTCCGGCACTTCCGTCTTCAGGTAGGCCAAAGCCCCTTTGGGGAACAGGCTGGCATCGGTGGCTACCGACCGCAAGGGGGTCAGAGGAACGTTGATGTTGCCCTTGGGGCCTCCGTCATCGGCGCTCAGCTTCATGAACACATAAGAAGCATCATGGTTCAAAATCCGATCCCGCTGCTTGGGGTTGTCGGCCATGTAGCGGCGAATGCTACCCATCGAAATATCCTCAAGCCGCATCACCCCTTGGTCCACCAAGAGTTTGCCGATACTGCTGTAAGGCCTGCCGTTGGCCACGTCGTAGCCGATTTTTAGTCGGCTCCCGTCGGGGGCGAGCAAAATCCCCGAACCTTGGACCTGGAGGAAAAAAAGGTCCACCGGGTCCCGCATCCAGGCGATTTCCAGCCCCTTGCCGTTCAGCACCCCTTTGGTGGTAATCTCTTCACGGGTGTAGTAGGGGACCGGCTGCCCCTTGTCCACCCGATAGACGATCGAGCGGTTTTTGAGACTCTCCCGGAATTCGCCCAGGTCCAGGTTCAGCAGGTCATCGGGCCGTCGGTAAACCGGAACGTTGTATTCCTTGGACTGGGTCAACTGTCCAGGGAAAATCGGTTCATAATAACCGGTAAACAGCACCCCTTTTTCATCATTGGCGGCGCTGCCGAAGACCAAAAAGTTTTCTTCCAAAGCGGTGACAAATGCTGCCCGTTCCTGGTTTTCCTCCAAGATCTCCAAAAAGAGCCTAGTACTGACCGCCAACTCGGCGGCGGTGTAGCTCAGCTGGCCGTAGTCGAACTTCGCTTGGGGGTCGATCTTCTCAAAGTAAGAGATGGAGGCCATGGCCGAGTCCACCAGGGACTTGCGGTCCAACGGGTCGCCCTCAAAGACCTCGCTGAAATCCCGGCCATTGAGGTACATACTCTTGGAGGAAAGCGGGGAGTCTTTGAGCAACTCCACCCTCACCTCTTGGGTGGTACAGCCGTTGAGGGCCAGAACCACCAAAACCAAAAACTGGACGATTTTAAGATAGTGCATCCAAAATCCACCGCCGGTTGGACCAAAAAACAGGAGAAGAACAGGCCCAAGCTAACACAAGGGGTCTGCAAAAGAAAAGAGGGTAAGGCTTAAAGATTCCGGGTCACCACAAAGTCTGCCAAGGCTACGATGCTGTCGGTGTATTGGTTTTTTGGCATCCGCCCCAAATCTTCCTTGGCCAGTTTGATGTAATCCTGAGCCCGGCCCAGACAGTAGGGCACCACTTGGTAGCGGTCCATCATCGAAGAGATCGACTGGACATGGTCATCGGTGATCACCTCTTCGTCCAGAATCTCCAGGGTTTGGTCCTGGTCGGCGGGGTTGGCGACTTCGAGGAGGCGACTGAGTGGTAACGTGATTTTTCGTTCCTTCAGGTCCGCCCCTTGTTGTTTGCCCAACCCTTGGTTGTTGAGCCGGTAATCCAGGGCATCGTCCACGATCTGGAAGGCCATCCCAATGTTCTTGCCGATCTCGTAATACCGGTCCGACTGCTCCTGGGTCCCGGCGGCCAAAATCGATCCCATCTGCATCGCCGCTCCCATCAGGCTGGCGGTTTTGTGATAGACGATCTCCAGGTAGTCGGCCTCGGTGGCGGTCTCGTTGGTACGGATCAACTGGAGGATCTCCCCTCGGGCCATCAAGGTCGTGGTCCGAGCCAAGGCGTGGACCAAGTCCATCTGGCCCAATTTGGCCAAATACTGGAAAGACACGGTAAAAAGATAGTCCCCCACCAAAACGCTTGCTTCGTTGCCCCAGATGGACCGGGCGGATTTTTTGCTCCGCCTCAGTTCGGCGTTGTCCACCACGTCGTCGTGCAGCAAAGTGGCGGTGTGGATGTATTCGATGATATTGGCCGCTTGGCAGCAGTCTTGGGTAATCTTGCCCAGCGACCCGGCGGCAAAAAGTAACATGGCGGGCCGAACCCGTTTGCCCCCGGCCTTGAGGATGTACTGTCCCACTTCGGTCAGAAGGGGGATGTCGGTCTCCAAGTTTTTCATCACCAAAGCCTCGACCTCCAAAAGTTCCTTTTGGATCGGGCTTAAAATCTGGTTCAGGTCCGGCTGGCTCATGTTCTCTTTTTGATTTCTCAAGGCAAGGTTGCGAAAGGCCCCAACCTATCCGAAGGGTCGGTAAATTTCAATCCCTTTAGCGAGCCTGCGGCAAAGGCTGGCCTTGGGGTTTGGTCTCGGTCTGGGGCAGATTGCCCTTGGGTTGGGGCTGACCCAGCAGCTGGACCTGCGGTTTTGGTTTCGGCTCTTCTTTTACTTTTACCTGGGCCTTATTTTTATTCACTTTTTGGTACTTGTCGTAGGCCATGAAGGCCTCATCGCTGCGGTCCAGTTTGTCTAAAACCAGCGCCAAGTTGTACCAAGCCTCGCCAAAGGTGGGGTCCAGCTCAATGGCCCGGCGGTAGGCCCTTTCCGCTTGCTCGTACAGCACCAGATTGTAGTAGGAAAGCCCCAGGTTGTAATGGAAGGCCGACTGCTCGTCAAACAAGGCCACTGCTTGGTTGTATTCCCCAATGGCCGCCTTAAAGTCGTTGGCGGCAAAATAGCCGTTGCCTCGGTTAAAATGGTCCAGCGCCCCGATCTTGAGTTCTTCGGTCGAGGTGCAGGCAACCAAAACCAACACCGGCAAAAGGAGCAGGAACAATCGTTTCATGGAGAACAAGGGAGTAGATTGGATGAGCCCAACATAAAGCAAACCAAGGCCCAGGGCAAGGGAAAGCCGAAGGTTTCCGACCATTCAACAGTGGTCAGAAAAAAAAAAGTCTGTTACCTTTGAGGCTCCCTTGCAGGCGCAAACCCTAACCCCTAGAGCTCAAGCCAATGGTTCAACCTCCAAAAACCCTGTTGTGCCCCGACCTGAAACTCTTTCGTAAAGGCAAGGTCCGAGAAGTCTATGACTTTGACGACCACCTCCTGATGGTGGCGACCGACCAAATCTCCGCTTTTGACGTGGTCCTGCCCAGTCTGATCCCCGGCAAGGGAGCGGTGTTGACCCAGATCTCGAACTTTTGGTTTGAGCGGTTCAAGACCCAAATCAAAAACCACCTCGTCGCCACGGAAGTCAAAGACTTTCCCCAGGCCTGCCAAAAGTACGCCGACATCCTCCAGGGCCGGGCGGTGTTTGTAAAGCGGACCAAAATGATCGAGTTCGAGTCCATCGTCCGGGGTTACCTCTCCGGCTCGGGCTTCAAAGACTACAAAAAGTCCGGCTCGGTCTGCGGGATCAAGCTCCCCGAAGGGCTGGTCAATGCCTCCAAGTTGGAGACCCCGCTGTTTACCCCTTCGACGAAGGCCCATGAAGGCCACGACATGAACATCAGCGAAGCGGACCTAAAAAAGCAGGTGGACCCGGCGTTGGTGGACCTGGTCAAGGAAAAGAGCCTGTACCTGTACAACCAGGCGAGGGACTATGCCCAAACCAAGGGGATCCTCATTGCAGACACCAAATTTGAATTTGGGTTGCTGGGCGACGAAGTGATCCTGATCGACGAGATCCTCACCCCCGACAGCTCCCGGTTCTGGCCGGCAGCGACCTACCAGCCGGGGACCGAACCGCAAAGCTACGACAAACAAATCATCCGCAATTACCTGGAAACCTTGGACTGGGACAAAACCTACCCGGGACCAGAGTTGCCGCAAAACGTGATCGAACACAGCTTTGGCAAATACAAGGAGGTGTTTGAAAAGCTCACTGGAAGGACCTTGTGAAAGCCCAAATCATTGACGGCCTGATTGAGCTTGGGGCCATCCGGTTCGGCAGCTTTACCCTCAAAAGCGGGATGGTCTCGCCGATTTACATCGACCTGAGGATGATCGTCTCCGCCCCCAAGCTGATGGGCCAAGTGGTCCGGGCTTTTGAAGGGTTGGCGGCGGGGCTGGGGTACGATCTGGTGGCCGGGATTCCCTACACCGCCTTGCCCATAGCCGCCGTCTTTTCCCAAAGGGTGGGCAAGCCGATGGTCTATGCCCGCAAAGAGGCCAAGACCTACGGCACCAAACGGTTGATCGAAGGGGTCTATCGGCCCGGACAAAGGGTTTTGGTCTTGGACGACCTGATCACCAATGGCCTGTCCAAGTTTGAAAGTTTTGCCCAATTTGAGGCGGCCGGTTTGAGGGTCAAGGATGTAGTGGTTTTGATCGACCGCTGCCAAGGGGGAGCCAAAACCTTGGCCGACCGGGGCTACCGGTTGCACGGTCTGATCAACGTCTTTGAAATCTTGGACCGCACCCTTGCATTGGGCCGCATCGACCAACGCCTGTACCGTACCTCACGGGAATTCATCGAGTCTTCGGTTAAACTGGCACAGCCTTAACCAAACCTCCAGACTGGAGATAACGCCTTGAACAGCAGATCGATCCTGACCGGCCTAGCCATCTTAGTGCTGTTTTTTTCCGTCATCAATAATTTTAACTGGAACAGCCAGCCGGTGACCGACATCGCCTACAGCGACTTCCTCACCTTCTTGGACCGGGGCCAGATTGCCGCAGTCAACCTCAAGGGGGACCGGATCAAAGGGGCTACCAGCAACGGCAAGGCCTTCGCTACCACCGGCACCTACGACCCGACCTTGCTCGACAAACTGCGGACCTCCAAGGTTTCGATCAAGGTAGAGTCGGAAGAAGACACCCCTTGGTACCTCGCCTTGTTGCTCCAATGGGGGCCGTTGCTTTTGCTGGTAGGGGTTTGGGTTTTTATGATGCGCAAGATGCCCGGCGGTGGCGGTGGGGGCAAAATCATGTCCATCGGCAAATCCAAGGCCCGCCGTTATGAAGAAGACACCAACGACATCCGCTTCGCCTCGGTGGCCGGGGTCGAAGAGGCCAAGGAAGAATTGGTGGAGATTGTGGACTACCTCAAGGACCCCAGCAAATTCCAGACTTTGGGCGGGAAAATCCCCAAAGGGGTTTTGATGGTTGGCCCTCCGGGCACCGGTAAGACCTTGCTGGCTAAAGCGGTGGCCGGGGAAGCGGGGGTGTCCTTTTTTTCCATCTCCGGTTCGGACTTTGTGGAAATGTTTGTTGGGGTCGGGGCCAGCCGGGTCCGGGACCTCTTTGAAGATGCCTACAAAAACAAGCCTTGTATCATCTTCATCGACGAGATTGATGCGGTGGGCCGCCACCGAGGGGCAGGCCTGGGCAGCGGGCACGATGAACGGGAGCAGACCTTAAACGCCTTGCTGGTCGAAATGGACGGGTTTGACGGTACCGAGGGGATCATCACCATCGCAGCCACCAACCGGGCCGACATTCTCGACCCGGCCTTGACTCGGCCCGGAAGGTTCGACCGACAGGTTTACGTTGGCCTGCCCGACATCAAGGGCCGCAAGGCGATTTTGGAGGTCCACTGCAAAAAAATCGCCTTGGAACCCAACACCAACCTGGAAGTGATCGCCAAAGGGACCCCCGGTTTCTCCGGGGCGGAGCTGGCCAACCTGATCAACGAGTCGGCGCTCCATGCCGCAAGGTACGACAAGAGGCAGGTGACCTTGGAGGACCTGGAATGGGCTCGGGACAAGGTGATGATGGGTGCCGAACGGCGCTCGATGATCATGCAGGAAGACGAAAAACGGGCCACCGCTTACCATGAAGGGGGCCATGCCTTGGTAGCCGCCTACACCTTGGACGCAGACCCGGTGCACAAAATCACCATCATCCCTCGGGGCCGGGCTTTGGGGGTGACCAGCTTCCTGCCCGAAACCGACCGGCTCAGCATGGACAAAGAGGCTCTGATGGCTCGGATCAAGGTGGGCCTTGGGGGCCGGGCGGCAGAGGACCTGGTGTTTGCCGACTCTTCGACCGGCGTGGAAAACGACCTCAAGACCGCCACCGACATCGCCTACAAGATGATCTGCCAATGGGGCATGAGCGAAAAGTTGGGGGCCTTGACCGTCCCTATGGGCGATTCGGGCAACTACCTCGCCATGGACTACATGCAAGAAGACCCCATCTCCGATGAAGTCCAAGAAGTGGTGGACGAAGAGGTGAAGGGGCTCTTGGACCATTGTTTTAATGCCGCCAAAGCCATCCTGACCGAACACCGGGACCAATTGGAAGCACTGGCTAACCTGCTGATGGAAACCGAGACGGTGGACCACACCCAGTTTTTTAAGATCCTCGGTCGAGAGCTGCCGCCGGAGGCCTCCAGCCCGGCCCAAGGGTAAGGGGTTTGATGCGGTACCAACTGATCAAATTGCTGCCCAAAAACCTGCTCAGCCGCATGGCCGGGGTCTTGGCGGACACCAAGCTGCCCAGCCCGTTGTTGCAGTCCTTTTTGAAGGGATACATCAAGTTCTACCAAGTCCGGCTGGAAGAAGTAGAGCACCCGGTGGACCGGATGAAAAACTTCACCGAGTTTTTTACCCGGTCCCTCAAGGAAGGGGCGAGGCCGATTGACCCTGCCCCCCAGGGGGTAGTCAGCCCGGTGGACGGGAAGCTGGCCCAGTTCGGCCCAATCACCGATGGACTGCTGACCCAAACCAAAGGGGTGTTTTACAGTCTGGTGGACTTGGTGGGTGAATCCATGGCGGCGGAGTTTTTGGAAGGTTATTTCCTGACCCTCTACCTGAGCCCGGCGGATTACCACCGGATCCACGCTCCCGTGGCAGGAACGGTCCGCCGTTTTTCCTATTTCAGCGGTCAGCTTTGGCCGGTCAACAACATTGGCATCCGCCACGTGGCCGGGCTTTTTTCGGTCAACGAACGGTTGATCACCCCCTTGGAATCCCCGGCCGGACTGGTGGCGGTGATCAAGGTGGGGGCCACGGTGGTGGGCAAGATCACCACCGCCTACAGCGGCCTGACCTCCAACAGCGGCCATTCCACTGTCCTCAACCTGCCCATCGAACCGCCCCGGCAGTTCCAAAAGGGCCAGGAACTGGCCCAGTTCCAGTTGGGCAGCACAGTGATCCTGCTGTTCCAAAAGGGCCGTTTCACCCCAGAGGCCTTGGAGCCAGGGCAAAAAGTGAGGATGGGCCAATTGATCGGACATTGGGCCGACCTTTAACGAGTAGAGTTGTCCACCGCCGAAAGGCCCCAGGGATAGTCAATGAAAAGGGTAGTCGCCCCGCCCTCTTCCCCTTGGGCCACATCCAGGCGCACCGTCGCCCCTTCAAACAAAACCCGCAACCCTACCCCAGCACTGTGCCGGTAGTTTTGGTCCAATTCGATCACTTGGTCTGAAACCGTTCCTACTTCATAAAAAGCCGCCAACTGGAAGCCGGTCCTGACCCCTTTCATCAGGATATAATCAAACGGGATGCTTTCGTCGTTAAGGTTCCACCGGAGTTCGGTGCCAAAAAACCGGCTGTGCCCGGCGGCAAACCTGCCGTTGGGGAAGGCCCGAAGTCTTTGGGTACCGCCCAAGGGAGTGGCCCGGCCATAACGGTTGAAGGCGGAACGTTCGGCGACCCGATTGTCTTGACTGGCCTGACAGGCCCCCTGGGCCGCCGGATCGGGAATGGCACCGCAGCCTAACCCAATCTGGGCCGCCAAGACGCTGGGGTCGGTCTCGGCCATTTTTGTGACTACCGAATCGGACCGGTAGCCGTTGAAGGCCCAGGTGGAAAATCGCCCCAAGGGAAGGTACAAGGAAAGGTTTTGGTCGATCACCTCAAAGACGGAGAGGTTGGGGTCCTGGTTTTCCGGGACTTTTTTGATCCATTCCAACCGCACCCCCTCCCTGGGGTCTTGCCGGTCATCGGTATAGTCGATCTTGGCTCCCCAGGTGATGTCATTGAAGTCCTGTTTGCTTTGGTCCACATTTTCAAAGGCAGTGCCGTTGGCATCAAAAATTTGGTGGACTTGGTAGGTTTCCTTCCGTTGCCGCAGGAATCCCTCCAACATCCGGTCCACAAACATCAGGGTCAATTGGCCCTGGTAGCCCCGGCCCTTGACCTGGGGCAGAATGTAGTCGGTGTTTTGGGAATCGATGCCCCGGTCATACTGGGCGGCGGCCACGTCGTAGGTAAAGGCACCCCAATCCAAGACCAAATGGTGAGGGACCAGGTGTTGGTTTAAAAAATAGGCCCCGGAAGCCTTAAATTCACCGTCCAGGTAAAATCCCCCAAAGTCCAGGTCGGTCTCGGCGATGTCCACCACTGTCGCCCCTACCCCGGAGGCTTTGCCCAGTCCGGGAATCTCTTGGACAATGGGGTAAACAAAGTATCCGAAACGATATTGAAACGGGTTGCGCCGCCGGTCTAAACCATAGGCCGAAGGAGCAACTAGGCCCAAGGCCAGCAATCCGACCAAAAAAGCTTTCATCATGTCACCTTAAAAAGAGGAGGGTTGCGTACAACCCCAAAAAACATTAAACCCAAACAAAACACCAGTCTCTTTGCACGGATCGCCCTACATTTACGGGAATGGGCAAGTGGGCTTGGGCAAAACCCGGTGGGAACCCTCGCCAATCCAGCCTTGGGAACCGCCCTTCCCAAACCGCAACTAGGCAGCCAACCGCCAACGGGCAAGAAATTTTCGCCAACTGACAACCAAAAACATGGTTCAAAGCTTAAAACCAAATCGCTACGACTGGCTGGCCCTGTTCATCCCCCTGGGGGTGGGGCTGGTCTTGGGGGTGGTCACCTGGGAGTCGGATCCGGTCCGGGGCAGTTGGGGGCAGTTTTTTGACTGGCTCTTTTTCCTATTGGCCGGAACATTGGCCCACCGCCTTTCCTGGTTCCTGTGGCACGAACGTCGGCCCCGTCCCTTCACCCATCAGGTCAGAACCCAGATTCCCTACTTGGCCACCGGAATTCTTTTTACCTACGCCGCCATTTTGGCCCAGGTCCGTCCCCAAACCCCCGGCCTCTTTGGGCTGATCTTGGCCCAGGTGTTGGTGATCTCTATTTTGGTCCATGTTTTGATGTTGACCACCGGGGTTCTGGAAAGCTTCGCCCAATTGCGGGAACAACGACAACAGGCCCAGAGCCAATTGTGGGTTGAAACCGGGGGGAAACAGGTGGCCATTCCCCTGGCCGACCTCCTGGCCATTTTGGTGCAGGACCATTATTGCACCCTTTATTACCAGACCCAAGGCACCACCGCAGAGCTGATGCTTTATGGCCGGTTGATCGACTACGAGGCCCAGGCCAAAGGGTGGCTGGTACGGGTCAGTCGCTCGGCGCTGGTCAGTCTGGGGGCGATTGAATCCATCGGTGGCGGGAGAAACCCGGAACTGAAGGTCCAGGGGGTCAAGGAAAGTTTCCGGGTCAGCCGCTCCCGGAAGGCGGAATTGGAGGCCCTGTTGGACCGGCAGGTGGCTACAAAAACTGGGTGACCGCTTCGGCCACCTTCTCTAGGGACACCACCTTTTCGGCTCCCCCCAAGGCAATTGCTTCTCTGGGCATCCCAAAGACCACGCAGCTCGCTTCGTCTTGGGCGATGGTCCGGGCTCCGGCTTGGCGCATCGCCAACAGGCCCTTGGCTCCATCGGCCCCCATGCCGGTCAGGATCACCCCGACCGCAGCGGACCCGGCTATAGCGGCGGCGGAGTTGAAGATCACGTCCACCGAAGGTTTGTGCCGGTTGACCAATTCCCCATCCTTCACTTCCACGTAATATCCGCCGGCCTTACGGCGCAGGTACATCTGGTAGCTGCCCGGAGCCAGGAGGGCCAAACCGGGGCGGACCTCGTCACCGTCTTTGGCTTCCTTGACCTGCAGGTGGGGGCACAGGGAATCCAGCCGTTCGGCAAAGGAAGTGGTGAACCCCGCAGGCATGTGCTGGACCATCACAATCCCCGGCATACCGGCCGGAAGGCGGGTCAGGACCTCTTTGATCGCCTCGGTCCCGCCGGTGGAAGCGCCGATCACGATCACCCGGTTGCTGCCCAGGCTACTGACCTTGGGGGACAACAAGGCGGCGCTGCCCAGCTTGGGTTTGGTCTTAAAATTGATTTTTTTGGCACTGACGATCAGGTTGCACAACTCCTTGAAGGCATCGTCGTCCATGCTGCTGGGCTTGGGGAAGACCTCTACCGCCCCGGCATCCAAAGCCTTGATGCTCAAGCTGGGGTCTCGGTCCAACTGACCGCTGACCACGATGATGGGCATTGGCCGGTGCTGCATCAACACCCCGATAAATTCCAGCCCGCTCATCCGGGGCATCTCCAGGTCCAAGGTGAGCACCTCTGGCTCCAGCAGGACGATCTTGTCCCGAGCCTCGTAGGCATCACTGGCGGTGCCGACCACCTCAATACGGGGGTCCCGGCCCAGACGGTCGGTCAGGATACGCCGGACCAGGGCCGAGTCGTCAACAACCAATACTTTGATTTTGCTGGCCATAGTCTAATAAATTTCGCCCAATTCGTGAGTAAAGTCGAACCTTCTAAGGAAGTTGGCTTCCACCTGCCCCGAGATGCTGTCAAATTGGATTTTCCGGCCAATGGCCCCACCGGTATCTTGGTGGCGGATCTTGAGGTTGAGCTTTTGCAACACCTTGAGCGTCACTTCCAGGTTTTTCTCCCCCACCTGCATCACCGACAAGGAAGAAGGCCCCGCCCCCTTGGAGAGCCCGTTGGCCCCGCCGTAAACCGAAACCTGCAGGTTCCCCTTGTTGCAGCCATGCTCGACCATCAGGTCAAACAGCACAAAGGTCGCCACATTGCCGTACCGGGTGGAAGGCATCTGGCCGGGCGGCAACTTGGGCAACATCACATGGTTCATCCCGGCGATTTTTTTGTAGGGGTCGTACAGGCAAACCGCAACACAAGAGCCCAAGACGGTGGAAATGGTCATTTCCTCGCCGGTCACAAAAATCTCCCCAGGCTGTAAATGGTATCCTTTCTTGAGCCCAGGGATATGGTAAGGCTCAGCCATTCATCAGCTCATCAATCTTGGCCAACAGGAGATTTGCCCGAAAGGGTTTGGCCATGAAGGCATCCGCCCCAGCGGCATGGCCTTCATCTTCGTCTTGTTTTCGTCCCTTGGCGGTCAGCAGGATCACCTTGGTGTCCTTGCTCCCTTCCCCGGCCTTGACCTTGGCGCAGACCTCGTAGCCCGTCAGGTCCGGCATCATCACGTCGAGAACGATCAAATCGGGGTGCATCGACTCCACCTTGGCTAAGCCTTCGGTCCCGTTTTGGGCCGTTTCTACTTGGTGTCCGTGAAATTCCAGTCGAAATGCAACCAAATCACGGATCGTCTTTTCATCGTCCACGACCAGTATCTTGTACCCCATGTCACTCCTAATGGACTCTTTGGTAAATCGCCGGTTGCACGTACTTGAGGGTGGTCTTGAGCCCGCTGAGACTCTCGGCGTTGCCGATAAAAAGATACCCCCCCGGCTGCAACTGGTTGGCCAGCTTGGCGACCAACTCCTCTCGGGTCGGTTTGTCGAAATAGATCATCACGTTCCGGCAAAAGATAAAATCAAACAACCCCTTGAGAGGAAAGGGTTGCATCAGGTTCAGCCGCCGAAAAGAGATCAACTCCTTGAGTTCCTCTCGGACCAAATAATGGCCGTTCCAACGGCCTTGGCCCTTGAGAAAGTATTTTTTGAGCAACGGTTCGGGAATGGGGGAAACCGATTCGTCCGAATAAATCCCCTGTTCCGCTTCGTCCAAAACCTTGGTGGAAATGTCGGTCCCCAGGATTTTTACGTCCTTGCCCCGTACCGAACCGATCGCTTCGAGCAGAGTGATGGCCAAGGTGTAAAGCTCTTCCCCGCTGGAGCTGGCCGCACTCCAGATGCGGATCTTGTTTTTTTTTCCCAAGGAGGGATAGACATGGGACTTCAAAAAATCAAAATGTTGGGGCTCCCGGAAGAAATCAGTTTTGTTGGTGGAGATGACATTGATCATCTGCACGAACTCATCGGAGTTGTGCGGGTCCACCACAAACTTCCGGTACTCCGCATAGGAGCCCATCCCTTGTACTTCCAGACGTTTGCGGAGCCGGGAAACCAGCAACTGCTTCTTGTTTTCGGTGAAGTTGATGCCCACTACATCGTAAATCAACTTTTGGTAGAGCCGAAACTCCTCATCGGACATCACCAGTGCTTCAAACATGAACCGTCTCTTGGAGATAAGGGAGGCGACACAAAAACCTCGCCCCCGGGTGACAATTTTCCGCCCAAATCTTTCCGTTATGGGCTTCCACAATCATTCTGGCCAAGGTCAACCCCAGGCCGGTTCCTTTTTTCTGGGTCATCGGGCTTTCGATTTGTTTGAACCGATCAAAAATCTGCTCCAATGCCGCCGGTGGGATGCCCAGACCTTGGTCCTCAACCTTCAAGAGGAACGTATTTTCTTCGGACTCGGCGAACAGTCTGACCTGCTTGCCTTCCGGGGAAAACTTGATGGCATTGCCCACTAGGTTTACCAATAGCTGGATCATCCGGTTGTTGTCCCCATCAAACTGAATCCGTGAGGGTTCCCAGACCAAAGCGATCGACTTGGCCCCGCTCAGGCTCGACAAGGATTCACAGACCTGGGCCAGCAAAGTGTCCAGGTCCAAACGGGCAAAGTGAAACTCCAGCTTGCCCGCCGCAATGGCCGAAAGGTCCAGAACCTCGTTGATCAGCAAAGAAAGCCTCTCTCCTTCGCTTAAGATCACCCTCAAAAATCGTTCCCGTAGCTCCGGCTCCATGGGCACGTCAAGCATACTTTCCGCATAACCGATCATACCCGCCAACGGAGTCCGCAGCTCGTGGGAGACGGTGGCCAAAAATTCGTCCTTCAGCTTGTCCAGGCTTTGGAGAGAGGCATTGGCCTTTTCCAGATCTTCCTTGGCAGCCTTCAATTCCTTGACCCGGTCTTCCACCTTTTTTTCCAACTCCCGGTTGGTTTCCTGCAACAGGGACTCCAACTTTTTGGACTCGGTGATCTCCTCTCGCAGCAAGGTGACCCCCAAGTCCCGCCCCTGTCCGTCCCCCACCGGCACCAACATCACCCGTTCCCAGTAAGGCTCGCCACCGGCACGGCGGGCCTCAAAGTCCCCGGTCCAGGGGGACTTTTGCCGGAATGCCTCCAGCAGCGCCAACCTGCTGGCCTCCGAGCGGGGAGAAGGCGCAAAGAAAAAGGCCGGTTTGCCGGTCAGTTCCGAGCCGCTTTGGCCGGTAATCCGCTCCAAGGCAGGGTTGACATAGGTTACCTCTCCAACTTGGTTGAGCACCATCACTCCCACCGGGCTTTGCTCGGTCACCAAACTCAAAAGGTCCACCTTCTGTTGCAACGCCTTGGCCTGACTCAAGTCCCGGCAAACCAACAGCATCCCGTCGAACTGCCCCAAAGGGTTGATCAACATCTCGGCGGAACAAAGCACCGGCAATTCTGCCCCGTCTTTGGTCCTGAACCGGGCCTCAAAGGTGGGGTGACTGCTGGCAAACCCATAATTATTCCACCAAAGTTTTAACCAGGGCTGGTCCAGCTGAGCCACCAGGTCCTCGACCTGCAAACCTCGCAGTTCCGCTTCGGAACGTTGCAACAACATGGCGGCAGGGAAGTTGACCTTGAGGATTTTGCGGTCCGGCGAAAACACAAACAAGGCATCATGCAGGCTGTTGAAGATGATCTCGTTGCGGGCCCGCTCCAAAAAGGTCAATTCCAGTACTTGGTTGCGGGAATGCATGATCTCGCCCAAGTCGTGGCTACCGATCAAGCTGGGGTCGATCTGGGCCGCTTGGACGTTCCCGGTGAGCTGAAAATCCTTGTTTTTCTTTAGGATCAGCGCAATGGGCGTTTGGACCCGGGTCTTGAAGTACAAGGCGGCACTACAAGCCGCCAACCCGCCCAAAACCACCATGGTCCAAAAAAAGCGCCGGAACGGCAGCAGGGAGTCTTGCAAGGCCTGGGCACTGGAGAAATAAACCAACTGCTGGCCGGGCAGACCCAGGTTGTCCAAAGGACGCACCACCCAGGGCCAGCTGGGCTTTTGCCCCACCGCCGCCCCTTGGGCAAGTTCCAAAACCGTTTGTTCCAGTCCGGGAGGCTCCCCTGGGACCGGGGGACTTTGTCCTTGGACTGTCCCTTGGGAACCGATCCAAAAGACCCGTTCCGCCTCACGAGGCAGCACAACCCAGCCCGCCAGGGCCTCCGGGGAGCCGTGAAACGCCGCCAGCTCCTGGTCCACCTTTTGCTTGAGCCACCGTTCGGCCAGTTCGTCCTGGAAGCGGACCAACCCCTGGTCGGCGTACCAACCGGTCACCAGCAGGGGAAAGGCCAAAAGTACCAAAAACCAATAAAAGGGATACCGCCACAGCCCTTTGATCATCCCTTTATCCTCCTCAGCCCCAGGGAATCACTGGGCAAAAAACCTTGCATACCCAGCTAAGAGGCCGGGGCAGCGGACTCTACCTTTTCCCGGGTGACAAACCGGTGCCCTTCGGTGAGCTGGGAAAGCTCCTCGTTGGAAAGCACCGCTTCCATGTCCAGGATGATGATCACCCGTTTGTCCAACTTGGCCATACCCAAGATGAAGTCGGTATGGATATTGGCCCCCAGCTCCGGGCTTTCTTCAAAGTCCTTGGGTTCGATGGTCACCACCCCAACCAGAAAGTCCACTACACAACCGGTCGAATGGCCTTGGATGTCCACCTTGACGATGCAGGATTCGGGGGTCGGGTCCTTGTGGGGCATGCCGAATTTGATCCGCAGGTCGATGACCGGAATGATGCTGCCCCGCAGGTTGATCACCCCTTTCATGAAGCTGGGGGTTTGGGGAACCGGCTCTATGGGCATCATCCCCACGACCTCCCGGGCCTCCAAAATTTGGATCCCATACTCTTGCCCGCCGATCATAAAGGTCAGCAGTTTCCCGCCAGAGTCTTGAAATAACTGGGTTGCTTTTTCCAACATGGCCACTCCTTTCCTAAGGTCCAAACCGAAACTCTCTGCCTGGAGGGTACTTGATTTCCCCCGGCTCTTCAATCTTTTCCGTCAATCCGTGGCACCCAGCTGTTGGTTCTGGATCAAACTGACCGGGTCTAGGATCAACCCCACCCTGCCGTCTCCCAAGATGGTGCCGCCGCTGATCCCCTTGAGGTTTTTGAACCGGTCCCCCAAAGGCTGAATGACGATTTGCTGGCGGTGCAGCAGTTCGTCCACCAAAATCCCATACTTTCGTTTGCCCACCGCCACTACAACCACCACCGCCTGGGTGGGGTTTTTGATGTGCGGCTCGATCTTATAAAGTTCGTACAGCCGCAGGATCGGCACCATCTCCCCGGCCAGCAGGAAAAATTGGTCCTCTTTGCCCTGTACCCCTTTGAGGTCTTGGACGGTCGGGGTGATGGTCAAAAGCACGTCCAAAATCGGCATGATGAAGCGGCTGGGGCCTACGCTGATCACCAAGCCTTCGATGATCGAAGTGGTGAGCGGCAATTTCAGCCGAAAACGGGTCCCCACCCCCACTTTGGATTCGGTGTCGATCTTGCCCCGCAGGCTTTCCACCGTTTTTCTCACCACGTCCATACCCACCCCGCGGCCGGAGATGTCGGTCACCGTCTTGGCGGTAGAAAAGCCGGGCATAAAAATAAAACTGAAGATTTCTTGTTCGGACAGGTTTTCCTTCCCCTTGACCAAACCCCGCTCCTCGGCCTTGGCGTAGATCCGGTCCACATCCAGGCCCTTGCCGTCGTCCTTGATTTCGATTTCGATGGCATCGCCCAAGTGTTGGGCCTTGATCATCACCAAGCCTTGCTCCGGCTTGTCCCCCCTCTCGCCGGCCGGTTCGATCCCATGATCGATGCTGTTGCGCACCAAGTGCATCAGGGGGGCGTAGATGTTGTCGATGATGCTTTTGTCCACCAAGGTGTCGGCCCCCAAAAGCTCCAGGTGGATCATCTTGCCGGATTTTTTGGACAGGTCCCGGACTTGGCGGCTCAGTTTGGTAAAAACCGTGCCGATGGGGAACATCCGAATCCCCAGGACCTTGTCTCGCAGGGATTCGGTGATCTTATCCAGGTGGTCGAGTTGGGCGTGGATCCCCCGGTCTTCCAGTTCGGCGACCGTCGGATTTTGGGTCAACAAGGAAAGAGCTACCACCATCTCGCCCACCAGCTTGGCCAGCTCGTCAAGTCGCTCCGCAGGGACCTTGAGCATCTCTTGGATCACCCCGGTGGCCTTCTGAGCCCCTTCGGGTCCCTTGGAGGGTTCGGCTGCCGCTCCGGCTTCGGATTCCTCCTCTTCGGCCATGGCCGCCGCCATTTCGCTCATACCCGGTCCACGGTCCTTCTTGGCTTGGGCCATCATCGCCGCCGCATCTTGGGGCGAGACCAGATTGGCGTGGCAGACCTCCAAAGCGGTAAAAAACTGGCCAATGTTCACCGGTCTGGGGGTCTTGCCCTCCACCAGCTCCACCAATTGGGCAATCAGGTTTTTTAAGGTGTCAACGGACTTAAAAAGCAGGGTAAAGACGTTGGGATCCAGTCCCCGCTTGGCATCCCTAATCTCGCTCAAGATGTCCTCGGTCTTGTGGCCGATCTTGCCGATGGTTGGCATGCCCAAAAAGCCGGAGGTGCCTTTGATCGTGTGCATCACCCGGAAGATGTGGTCCACCAGGGGAAGCTGGGCCGGGTCGCCCTCCAGGGACATCAGGTTGGCCTCTACCGCTTCGAGCCCCTCGGAAACCTCGTTGATGAAGTCCGAAACCGAGCCGTCCTCAACAATGTCGTGGGGAGGCGGGTCCTGGACGATCATTTGGTCCGGGGAGGCCAACGCCGCCTTGATGTTTTCGACCCCTTTGAAGGTGACCTTGATCTTGTCCAAAAATTCGTGAAACCGCCCCTGGTCCCCGCCGCCCTGGAGCATCTGGTCGGTCAGTTGGTCGATCAGTTCGTAAACCGCCAAGACGTAGGACAGGCCGGTAAAATGACTGACATGTTCGGTGGCAATATCACCCAGGATTTGGTAACAGAACTCGATGGCCGTTTCAAAGTCCTGCCAACCTTGGGCATGGTACAAGGCGGTCAGCTCATCAAAGGGCAACATGATGTCGCTGAGGTCGGTCAACTTGCACTCACGCAAGTCCGCCTCCAGCAAGCTTTCATTCAGCTTGTCCCTGATCGGCTGGAGCTTTTGTTCCAACTCCGCCAAAACCGATTCATTCATGTGCGCCCTCAAATGGTTTCGCTAAGGGGATAGTATCTGATTTTACGCCTCACTGCCACTAAGGAAAGTTTAAATCCCACTACCCAAAAAGAAATCCAAATCGATCTCCACCCCCTTTTGGATCCGCCGGTACTCCTGTTTGGTGACATCAAAGGTGATCACCGTCCCCGGAGCGACCGATTCGGTGATCCACACGTTGCCGCCGATCACCGAGCCTTTGCCGATGGTCGTGCTGCCGCCCAAGATGTTGCAGCCGGCGTAAAGGATGACATCGTCCTCAATGGTCGGGTGCCGTTTGAGCCCCTTGACCAGCGCCCCGGATTCGTCTTTTTTAAAACTCAACGCCCCCAAGGTTACCCCTTGGTAGATCTTGACCCGATCCCCAATCACGCAGGTTTCCCCGATCACCACTCCGGTGCCGTGGTCGATAAAAAAGGATTGGCCGATTCTGGCCCCCGGATGGATGTCAATTCCGGTCTGGCTGTGGGCGTACTCGCTCAACATCCGGGCAATCAAGTGGATCTCCCGTTTGTAGAACTCATGGGCCACCCGGTACATGGAAACCGCCTGGATCGAGGGGTAGGACAGGATCACTTCCTCATGGCTTTTGGCCGCCGGGTCGCCATAGTAGGCAGCGGCAACGTCCTTGGCCAACTGGCTGCGGATCTCCGGTAAGGTGCCCAAAATCTCCAAGGTCACCTGTTCGGCCAAAATCAAATGTTCCGAATGGGGGGTTTCTCGGTTGCAAAAGCAAATGGCCTTGGTGACCTGGCGCAACAGCCGTTCGTACAGGCTGTCCAAGAGGTAACCGCTCCAGCTTTCCAGGTTGCCGGTGTGGATCTTTTCGAGGTTGTAAAAGCCGGGGAACAAAAGAAACATCATTTTTTTGATGATGTCTTCCACTTCCCCCACCGAAGGCAGGTTCGCCTCATCGATGTGGTTGATCCCGCCGTAGAGGTCGTAGGTCTCCAGGATCGCCTGGTGCAGTTCTTTGATCCGATCTTCCCGGTTCATCGCTTTGGGTCGGTTGTCTCCGGTTGTGGCCGGAGAGGTCTTAAAAAGGTACATAAAAATAGGGTCCAGTCCGGCGGTACTTCCAATTCCATCTCCAAGAACCCCGCCGGTCCCAAGACCGGGCTCAGGTGGGAGAGCTTGACCGCATCCTTTTGGGTGCAAAGCAACAACTCCGCCCCCAAGGCCTTGGCCTCGGAGGACAAGCGGAGGGCCAGCCCCTCAGAATAGGCTTGGTGGTCCTGGAGCGCCGTAAATCCGACCACCTGGACTTCCAATTCTTCCAAGGCCTTCAGGAAACCTTCCGGCTTGCCGATCCCACAAAAGGCAAACACCCTTTTCCCCTTCAGCCCTCGGGCCTCCAGCTTGGCCCCGCCCGACAGGGGCCGCCAAAACTTGGGCTGATAGCCAAAATAAAAGACCGGGCAACCGGGAGACAGGTAGGGTGCAGCCCAGCGTTCCACCCCTTTGGGATCCCCCCAATTGCTTCTGGTGATAAGCAAGGCCTGGACCCTTTTGAGGGCAGAGAGGGGCTCCCGCAACCTTCCCCAGGGAAGCAGGCGGTTTTCTTTCACCCCGGCCATCCCATCAAGCAGCACCAAGTCGAGGTCTCGGCGCAACCGCCAATGCTGGAAGCCATCGTCCATCACCAACAGGTCCACCTGCCCTTCAAGCGCCTGGGCCGCCAAGTCCCGCTTGGCATGCACCGCAATCGGCACCTCGGGGTGGGCCAAGTGCAGGGTCCAGGGCTCGTCCCCGGAGTCCTGGGGGCCATACTGGTTTTGGGTGCCTTGGAGCACCAGGACCTCCTCGGTCCTTTGGCTGCGGCCATACCCTCGGGTGACCAAACCGGGCCGAAGTCCCTGGCTTAGGAGAAAACCCAAAAGCCAGTCCACCAACGGGGTCTTTCCGGTCCCCCCGAGGCTCAAATTGCCCACCGAAATCACCGGCACCTTCGCTTGGTAGCCTTGTTTCAAGCCCAGCCGGTAGAGTCCCGCCCAGGTCCGGTAGAACCCCAGGTAAACCCAGGAAAGCAGCCACAGCCCCAGTTCTTTCATGGCAGCCTCCAGGCTTCCAAGGTCTGCAGGGTCGCCTCGGTTTCCCGGTTCTCCAGCTCGGCCACAAAGGTCATCCGGCTGAGGCTGTGGTTGTATTTTACATCGTAGTACTGGGCCAGCACCGCCTCAAAACACTGCTGGAACTGCTGCCGGTCAAACCACTCCAACAGCTCTTCTACCCGTTTGTGCCCCAAGTCGGGGAACAGCTTGCCCACCAAGGTCCGCACCTCGCCCAACCGGTCCGGGAAGCCCAGGACGTACTCCTTGGTGATCCGGGCGGCCCGCTCTACCAGCGGGGCGGTCAGCAAAATCGTAGGGGCCTGGGCCATAGCTGAAAACAATGGGGCCGGGATCGAAACCGGGCCGATCTTGCGAGATTCACCTTCCACAAATACCGGCCTGGACCAATCTACCGCCTGAAGCCGTTCCAACAACAACCCTTCAAAGTTCTTTTGGCTCCTGGGGGTCAGCCCGACCGCCCCAAACATGCTGCCCCGGTGGTTGGCCATGCCCTCCAGGTCGAGGGAGTTGCTCAAACCTCGGATTACCTCGGTCTTGCCTACCCCGGTTTGCCCCTGGATCACCGTCAGGTTGGGGTAGCCCAGAACGGAAAACTGCTCTAGGCAGTAGTTTCGGTAGGACTTGTAGCCTCCTTGGACCTGTCTGGCCGGGTAGCCCTTTTGCCGGATAAAGTTGGTGGCCACTTGGCTGCGCATCCCACCTCTGGCGCAAAGCACTGCCCAGGGACGGTCTTGGGGCAACTGGGCCAACTGCCTTTCCCAGAGGGTCTGTTTGGGTTCAAAGACCTCGTACCCCTTGCGGATCGCCTCTTCTGGCCCGGTTTGTTTGTACAGGATCCCAATCAGGTGCCGCTCCAGGTCGTCCAACAACGGCAGGTTGACCGACCCCGGAATCCGTCCCTCCTCGTATTCCTTAGGCGAACGGACATCGATGATCAATGGCCGCACCTCTTCCAGGGCCTCGGCGACCGAAATCTGCGGGTTCTGGTTTTGGTGGAGGTCTTTTCTCATCAGCGTGCGGCTCGGTTTTAAGCAGCCTAACTGCTGGAGAAGAAAATGGGTAGGTTGAAACAAAAAAGCCCGGCAGAACCGGGCTTTTCGTTGTTAGTGGTGCCCTTCGCTGAAGAGCCGTTTGTCGGAAATCGGCAGGGCCGGTACCCGAGACAGGAACCACAGGAAACAGAGCACAAACGCCCCCAAGACCCCCAAGGTGATCGAGAAGTCAAAGAGGTTGTACTGGAACCCAGGCAAACCATGGACTTCCGCCCCAGCAGCAGCTGCGGCATCGGCCATGTTCTCTTGGATCGAAGGAACCACCAAGAAGTACTTTTCCAACCACAGGCCCACCAGGATATCAATGGAGATGAGCCGAGAAAACCAAGGGGTGTTGCAGGCGGTGCGGCTCATGAGCCCAAAGAAGGGGATCAGGAACAGCATTACCAAAAGCAGCCAGAACATCCAGCCCCACTCGTGACTTTGCATCCGCAAAATCAGGTAGGGGGTTTCCTCGGGAATGTTGCCGTACCAGATCACCAGCACTTGGCTGAAGATCATGTAGGTCCAGAGCAGACACAAGGCGAAGATGAACTTGGAGGTGTCGTGGTGCCGGGTGACGCTGATGTAGCCGTTCAGTTTGAATTTCTTCCAAACCACGCCGGAGATCAGGTTCAAGCAGGCCATGCCGCCGATCAGGCTGGCCACCAAGTACTGGACCCCAAACATGGTTGAGTACCATTCCTGGTCGATGGACATCACCCAGTCAAAGGCGATCAAAGAAGACAAACAAGCCCAACCGATGGCGACCAAAGGGGCCATGCGGATGTTCTTTTTGTTGGCCAAGATCTCTTCCTCTTCTTGGGTGCCGTAGTTGGAGACCAACCGGTCGGCAAAACCATTGGAGAAATTGGCAAGCTTTTTGGCCAAGCCAATGTCGGGGCGCAGGGAGTTTTTGATGTAGATCCAAGAAAGAATCAGGACCAACACAAACAACCCGATGTTCCGTTCAATGAAGAACGGGAAGTTCAGCCATCCGGCTTTGGAATGGATCACCTTGTCGTGGTCCATCCACTGGAAAAAATGGTGGGCCCCAAAAAAGAGCACCAAATAAAGCCCAAAGGCAACCGGGGTAAAGGCGGCCAAAGCTTCGGCAAAACGCTTGTAAGGGCGGCCCCAGTTTGCGTCGGTAATCTGCCAGATCACCGAGAAGGTCAAAGCCCCAAAACCGATCCCACCAAAAAAGACGGTGTTGACCAGAAGCGCTTCCCAAGCTAAGTGGGGTTGGCTGCCCAAGGCACCCACCACGAAGCCAACGATACCTACGGCCACGAACAGAACCAGCACGCCCCTGAGGCCACCGCTCAATTTGAAGGTCGAGTTCTCGAGAATGACCTTCATCTCTTCATGTCTCGTCATTGCTGCTTCTCCAGTTTATTGCGAATGTAATTAACAATGTCCCACCGGTCTTTTTCGGTGGTGGCATATCCTAAGGGCGGCATCACGATCCCGCCGTACTTCGCCTTGCTGTAAATGTACCCGTCTGGGAAGCTTGGGGTCAAAGCCAGCATTGCCGGAGCAACCATACCCCTTTCGTTGACCTTCGATTTGGCGGTACCCATCTCGTTGGTTTCAGACGAAGAGGTGTGACAAACTGCACAGTAGGTATTAAATTTCAACTCCCCGTTCACCAACGATTCGGGAGTAGCCGGAACCGGGTTGGGGGTAGCGGTGTCGACGCTCATCTGGGTGCCCATCCAATCCAAATTCTGCTCGGTGGACTCAAAGACTTTGCCGTCGGTGGTGACCGTCCCCACGGGGAACTTGCTCATACTGCCCACTTCTTGGGGCTTGATGCTTTTTTGGTCGTAAAGGTCGGTGATCAGCACAAAGATCGACGACTTGGCGAAGGCGCTCGTCCCCCCCAAGAGCAGCATCGAACAGGCCAGAAGAGTAATCTTATGCTTCACGGTTCACCTCCTCGGCACTAAATTTGTTCAAAATCCCTTCGACCTTGTCCAAGTCGTGTTGGGTGCAAGGAACGATCAGGCCAAAGCGGTCCCGAGTGAAGCGGCGGTAGCTTTTCCACTGTTTGCTGCCGGGCATGCCGTGTTTGCGCAGGTCGTTGAGGATCAACCCGATCATCGAGATCAAGGTGAACCAAACGGCGCAAAGCACGCTCAACTCAAACAAGACCGGCCCCATGATCGGGAAGGAGACGATCGGCTTGCCCGAAACCGGAAGGATCCAGTCCAGGGACATAAAGGTCATGAGGGTGAAGGCCAGCGAAAAACCGCAGAACATCCCCGCCAAGGTGAAAAAAGGGACCCGGCTCTGGGGGTTTCCCAGAGCATGGTCGATCTCGTGCCTCGGACAGGGGGCCAAGGTGGTCAAGCGCTGAAAACCGGAATCCCGCAGTTCCCGGATGGCCCCACAAAAATCGTCCAGGAACTCGTAAGTCGCCCAGACACCGGAAAATTGCTTACTCATGGTGTGCACTCCTCATAGGTGGAACTAAAGCCTCTTTTAATTCCGCCACCGCTAAAGACGGCATGATCTTAACGAAGATGAAAAACCACATCGAGAACCAGCCAAAGCTGCCGATGGTGATCCAGATTTCCACCCACTCGAAGGTGTAAGAACCCCAGGCGTAAGGGTCAAAGTCATGAGCCAAAGAGGTGACCACGATGTTGAACCGCTCCATCCACATCCCGATGTTTACCAGGATGGAGATCAAAAAGAGGGCCGGAACGTTGGTCCGAATCTTTTTGATCCACAAGGGCAAGGGAGACACGCAGTTACAAAAGACCATCAGGAAGAAGAAGAACTTCAACTCCCCAAAGGGCCTAAACCAGAACAACGCCTTCTCGTACTTCGCACCAGAGTAGTAGGCGATAAAGAACTCGATGGAATAAGCGTAAGTAACGATGACCCCAGTAAACATGATCATCTTGGCCATGGCTTCCATGTCCTTCATCTTGATGATGTCCTTAAAGCCCGGGAAAATCGCCCGCAGCGGCAGGAGCAAGGTCAAGACCATGGCGCAACCAGAGAAGATCGCCCCGGCCACGAAGTAGGGCGGGAAGATTGTGGTGTGCCAACCGGGGATCGAACTCATGGCGAAGTCCCAGGACACGATGGAGTGTACCGAAAAGACCAGAGGAGTCGCAATCGCCGCAAACAAGAGGTAGGCCCTCATGTAGTGTTTCCACTCGTGGTTGGTCCCCCTAAAGCCCAAGGCGGCAATCCCGTAGAACAACCGCTTGAGACCTTTGGATTCATCCCGAACCACTGCAAAGTCGGGAACCAACCCGACCAAGAAGAACAGGATCGACACCGACATGTAGGTGTTGACCGCAAATACGTCCCACAAGAGGGGGGATTTGAAGTTCACCCACAAAAGCCGCTGGTTGGGGTAGGGAATCAACCAATAAAAGTTCCAGACCCGACCGATGTGGATCAAGGGGAACAGGGCCGCCGTCATCACCGCAAAGACCGTCATGGCCTCGGAAGCACGATAGATGGAGGTCCTAAAGGGGGCTCGCACCAAAAACAGTACTGCTGAAATCAGCGTTCCGGCGTGGCCGATACCGACCCAAAACACGAAGTTGGTGATATAAACACCCCAACCAATTGGGTTATTGATCCCGCTGCCTTCCATACCGTGACGAATTTGGTACCCGAAGGCGAAGATCCCCATGCCCAGCATGGTAAGAATAATGGCCATACTGGCGAACCAGGTCTTGCCTGGCGGCCTCATCGAATGAAGAATGTCGTCATTGATGCTGGCGTAAGTGACATTGCTCACGGCCTCTCCTATGCTTTCTTGTTGTCGTGGTTGATCTTCTTCAAGTAAGTGACGGCAGGCAAATAGTTCACCTCGTCCAACTGGGTGTAACCCCGGTTGGTGGTGGTTTTGATCTGGGTCACTTTCGCTTTCGAGTCTTTGATGTTCCCGAAGGAGATTGCATCAGTCGGGCAAGTTTCCTGGCAAGCAGTCAAGATTTCGCCGTCAAAGACCTCTCGACCTTGGTCCTTGGCTAAATCCTTCCCTGCACGGACTCTGGAGAAACAGAAGTTGCACTTCTCCATCACCCCTTTTTCCCGGACGGTTACCGCCGGGTTCAGCTGCATGTGAAGCGGTGCAGGGAATTCGTAGGTCCTCCAGTTGAACCTCCGCTGCTTGTATGCGCAGTTGTTGGCGCAGTACCTTGTTCCTACGCAACGGTTGTAGATCATGGCGTTGATCCCTTCGTCGTTGTGGTAGGTAGCGTAAACCGGGCAAACCGGCTCGCACCCGGCGTTGGCGCATTGGCCACACATCTGGGGAGTGAAGTAGGTCTCCAACTCTCCGGTTTCGTGGTTCGGCTCTTGGTAGCGGGCAATGTGGATCCAGGCCATTTCTCTGCCCTTGGACATCCTTTCCTTGCCTACCACGGAAACGTTGTTCTCGGCGTAACAGGCGACCACACAGGCGGAACAGCCGATGCAGCGATCCAAGTCCACCGCCATTTCCCACTTGTGGCTTTCGTAGTAAACCGGCTTGTCCCGTTTGCTCCATTCCACATGGTACGCCACGTCTGCCGCCCGCTCCTGGTAGAAGCTGGTGTTGTCCGGCAGGGTGGTTTCGTAATGCCGGTGCCGCAGGTGGTGTTCGAGGTCATGCTCTTCGCTGTGGCCTTGCATGGCCTCAACGCTGGTCATTTTCACGAAACCCCGGCCCTTGAGGCTCCGGTCGCCCATGTTGGCTTTGGTGTACTCCAAGGACAAGGCGGCGATGTCATGGTGCTTGGCCGTCCCTTCAGGGGTGACCATGTAGGCATCTTCATCGGTGGCCTTGACCTCAACGGCGGTAGTAAAAACCAAATCCCCGGAAAGAGGGTCCAGTTTAAAGTCCAGCAGCTGAGCGGCACTGAGCCCTACTTGGAGCGGTTTGATCGTAACGTCGGCAGCCATTTCAACGTGGGGCATCAACAAGGACTTGCCTCGAGTCGAAATGTAGGTAGGGAACGGAATGTTCCGACCCAACCCGGTCGGCACGGCGACAACACCCCTGGCGATCCCGTAGTTCACAAAGACCCCCAATTTTTGGGTTCCCGCTGCAGTCTTGACCTCGGCAAAGTTGCCATGTTTGAGGCCCAATTCCACGGCGGTGTCGGGGTGAACTTCCAACCAGGAGTCCCAAACCAATTGGGTCACCGGGTGGGGGATTTCCAACAGCCAGCTGCGATTCCCGCCAGCACCGTTGGCATCATGCATGCTGGAGTTGACCGCCAACAGGGTCAAACCGGCAGCTTCGGCCTTGGGGGCCATCTCGGCGGCATAAGCGCTGCTCTGCAGGCTCACCGACTTGGGGGCAAATTCCCCAAAATGTCCACCTTGCTGCAAGGACTTTTTCCAGAAGGCCTCAAAGGGACCGGCAACGGCCCAATCCTTCTGGTAGCCCATCCAGGCTGCCTTGATGTAGTCCTGGTAGGTAGCAGCGGAGGCTTCGGCAGCGCCCAGTTGTTTGCCCAGGGCCAGCAACAGGTCGCCCAGTTCCAGGGTCTCGTACCCAGGCAACTTGGCCATTGCCGGTTGGATCAGACTGTGAATCCCTTTGCGGGGGTTCAGGTCACCCCAGGACTCGACGGTATGGCTGGTGGGCAGGTGCATGTGAGCCAAGGCGCTGGTTTCGTCTTCTTCGGTGGACAAACTGACCACCATCGGAACTTTGGCCAGAGCTTCAGCAAACCCGGCACCTTTGGGCAGAGCGTAAGCAGGGTTGACATTCTCGATCACCACTACTTGGTAAGCCCCAGCGGCCATTTGTTTGATCGCATCGGCCATCTTGCTCAAGGAATCACCGCCCATTTGGGTCTCTGCACCAAACAAAACGGTTTTGCCCAGGTTACCGGCAACAACGTTGAGCAGGTTCACTGCAACCTGCAATTTGGCTCCTTCACCAGTCGATTGGGCGTTGCCCCCGGCAATGGCCAAGGAAGCGCCGCCTTGGGCGAAGTCTTTGGCCAATTCTTCCAAAACTTTGACCGAAACCCCGGTCCGCTCGGAGACTTTCTCCAGGCTGAAACCGGACAGGTAGGACTTGAGCCCTTCGTTCCCCGCCATCGCCGAACCGGGCAACAAAGCCGCCGCCATCCCCAAGGCCACTTGGGCCTCTTGGCCGGGCTTCACCGAGAGCCACTGGTCGGCGTTGGAGCCGGTCATGCTCTGGTGAGTGGAAACGTGAATAAACTTGCCCTTTTGGCCGTGGGAGAAGGCATGCATCTTGGTGTAGTCCCTCAAGTTGGCTTGAGAGTTCATCCAAGATTCCATGAAGTCGGCCCCGAAACTGACCAGCACCTTGGCTTCCCCAATAGCGTACTGGGGAACTTCGGCGGTTCCGAAGGCGATTTCGTTGCCTTTGGCAATGCTGGCGTAGGGGGACATTTCAAACTGGAGACTGGACCCATCGGTGCCCAAGACCCCGGCCAAAAGCTTTTTAAAGCTGCCGGAACGGGGTTTGCCGATGTACAGGGTTTTGCCGCCTTTCATGGCGGTGGCCAAAGCAGCGATCCCTTCGTCCCATTTGACGGGGGCACCTTGCTGATTGGGGCCCTTGGAGCGGCTGGGGCTGTACATAGCCTGCATACTCGACTGGCCTTGGGGGCAAATGCTGCCCCGGTTCAAGGGATGAAGGGGGTTGCCCTCCGCCTTGATGGCCCGGCCTTCCCTGGTTTTGATCACCAAGCCGCAACCGCCCGAACATTCGGTACAGGTCGAGGCGAAGTTGAATACAACCCCGGGCTGATACTCCGAAGGAGGAACCAGCATCGGGATAATCGTTTCGACCGGGTCGCTCCCGCACCCGGCAACAGCGGCCGCCGCACCGCTTACTGCGGCCACTTTAAAGAAGTCTCTGCGGTTGATGCCTTTGGTCATTCTGGCTCCTATTACTTGTGGCAGATGAAACAGTCTTTCGACCCTGAAATATTGCCGTCCGGTTGGACCGAAGCGGCATTGTCGATCGGGAGCGCCCCGCGAGTCTTACGCACCGGCCCGGCAATCTTGCCGTTGGCCGTCGGATGTTTTTCCATGTGACAAGACACGCAAAAGCCCATGCTCAAAGGCTGTTTCATGGTGGCGAAGCTAACTTCCTCAACCTTGGACATGTCCCCATGGCATTGGGTGCAGTCGAAGCCGATTTGAATGTGCCGTTTGTGGGAAAACTCCACAAAGTCGGGGATGTCGTGGATCTTTTTCCAAGGGATCACTTCTTGCCGATCCCAGTACCCTACGACCTTGGCGATTTCTTGCTGCTGGGCTTCCGTGGTCCCCTTGACTACCGAATGACACCCAAAGCAGGTGCGAACCGGGGGGATGCCGGAGTTGATCGAGCGCCTTGCGTAAATATGACAAAATTCACAAGGGACTTCGTTTTTGCCCGCATGGGTAACGTGGCTAAACTTGATCGGCTGGGTAAAGTCGCCCTCGGCCAAAGCCATGGAGGGGACAGCCAGCATGGCTGCGCTAAGGAATAACATTACCTTGCGCACGATGTTTTGACCCTGTCTCTTCATTCGAAAACCGCTGAATATCGTTTGGAACAGCCGCCCTTTTTAGGACGGACTCAATGGCCGCCATCTATAGTCCTCTTCGTCTTTGGCAAACGAAAGTGGCTGGATCACACCACAACAAAAATCAAAAATCAACATTCTTTTTATAAGCGGTTTTTATTCAACACTTGATATATAAATGTTCCACGATGGGATGCTGCCCCCAGGCAACTCCAATCTCTGGCTTTCCCCCCAGCCCACACTGACGCTTCCCCTCCCGGTCGCAAATTTAGGTTTGCCAAGGTGCCAGGAATAGCAATAAAAACAAACAGGATTTGATTCTCAAAACTTTAAGGTTTATACCTGAGACTCCATCAATCCCAAGAATACAGACATCCCCCAATTCAATATGCCCCCCATTGATCCACGGACCGAATCCAAAGTTAGGGAGTTTGTAACCCAGGACCTCAAGGGGTTACACCAATTGATGGACTACGGACTGTTGGGTTTTGGCCCCTTTGAGGGAGCCAAGGCCTTAGCGGCCAAGTACCGGTCTTTCGAGCACTCCAAGACGGAGCAGATCCGGGCGTTGGCCCAGGGGGAATTAAAAAAGCACTTTGCTGCGGGTTTTGTTACCAGCCTCGGAGGGCTATTCACCCTGCCCTTTGCCGTCCCGGCCTCTATGGCTGCTTCTTGGATTCTACAGATCCGAATGGTGGCGGCCATGGCCGAATTGGGTGGCTTTGACCTGGAAGAGCCACAGGTCCGTGCAGCCATCGCCTTTTGTTTGTTAGGCAAACAGGGCAAAGATTTGGTTGAATCGGACTTCCAGGCCCTACAAAAACGGATGACCCAAGGGCACCTGTACAGCCTTTCTCCTAAAGCCTTACTGTTGATTAACCAAGGGATCATCCGGCGGTTGGGCCAGTTGGCGGGACAAAAGGGGCTCACTCGGCTCAGCCGGGTAATCCCCCTGGCCGGCGGCCTTTTGGGCGGGGCGATTGATTACTGGCAAGGGAAACAAACCGCAGACTTTGCCTTTGAGTTGTTCGGATTTGACCACCCTGCCAACCAGGTCCATGAATCCTAAAAAAATCCTGCTGGTCCAGTTAAAGCAGTTGGGCGACGTTTTGATGTGTACTCCGGCGATCCAGGCGCTGCAAGACCGGTTCCCGGAGGCAGAGATCCACTTTTTGACCCAGCGCCCCAGCGACCAACTGCTGGCCCACAACCCTTTGGTTCGGAAGGTCCATTTTTTCCCAAAAGGCAAACAGATCCGGCCTTTCTTGGATTTAAAAAAAGCCTCGCAGGCAGAGCGGTTTGATTTGGTGGTGGATTTTTACAACAAACCGGCCAGCGCCTTCTTGTCCTGGATCACCGGAGCGCCGATAAGGGTGGGCTACAAAAAAGGCCTGCGGCAGTTTTTTTACACCCACCCGGTCACCCCTCATTCAGCCAGCCCCTATTCTGCGGACGAACGGTTGGCCCTCTTGGCTCCGTTGGGGATTCCCTTTGCCCGTTACAACTTGAGGTTTCTGCCCAGTGACCAGGACCGACGGCAGGCCAAGGAGATTCTGGAACAACTGGACCGGGCCCCCAACCGCCCGCTGATCACCTTGAGCCCCGTTTCCCGGCAGCCCTACAAACGCTGGGACAATGGGTCCTTTGGCTGGGTGGCCAACAAACTGGTGGAGCAGACCCAAGGGCAAGTGCTTTTTGTCTGGGGTCCAGGGGAGAAGCCCTATGTGGAGGAGGTCCGGGCGGCTTTGGCGCAACCGGACCTGGGGGACTACCGGGACATCTCTTTGGGCGAGACCGTTGCCCTGTTTGAGTTGGCCGACTTCCACCTGGGCAACGACAACGGCCCCATGCACTTTGCCATTGCCGCCGATTGCCCCAGCTTGGCGGTCTTTGGCAAGCCGCTCCTAGAAAACTGGCTGCCCCCCGGCTCGCCCCACCACCAAGGGGTTGAGTTTGATCCCGGTTGCAAGCGGAACTGCCGTTATCCCAACTGCGGATCAGAATGCCTGGGTGCCGACAAGGAAGCGGTCTTGGCCAAGGCGTTGGAGGTGATCGAGAAGGCTTGGGAAGGGGGCCGACGCAAAAGGCCGACCCCGCCGGAAGAAAATTAAAGCCAGGGCCTAAAGCTCAAAAGAGGTACCCCAGCTTGACCTCAAAATCGCTGAAGGTTTCGGTGTACAGCTGGGAAACCTTTTCGTTTCCAAAGGCAAAACCCAAAACCATCCCCTCTTTGGGCACCCACAAGACCCCACCTCTACTGGAGTTCCTCGTCACTCCCGAAGACTGGCCGGAGACCGGGTCGATCAAGGTGACGTTTTCCTCTTCCACGGCACTGGAGGCAGAAAACAAAAGGCCGCTGATCTCCAACTCAAGGGAGGCCAATTGGGTGTCCGTGGCCGGATGGACCGCCTGGGCTTTGGTCAGGTAGGCCGACTGTACCGCCTTGCCGGCGTTGATCCAACCCACCTCGACCCGAAACCGAGACCCCCCGGGGGCACCAAACCGCAGCCCCACTCCGGCCATCGTTTCCGTCCAGTTGTTGTCCACGGTCAAGTCCGACTTCTCCTTCACCTTGGCATAACCTCCGCCGGCATAAAAGGAGTCCCCGATTTTTACCGACAGGTCCCCGGCGGTTTTGTCCAACTTGGTCTTGACCTGGACGGCGGTGGCGCTCATCCACTGTACCTTGGAATCAGTCTCAGTCCGCAGGCCCAGGTTCGCAAAGTCCGACCCCAACACCGAAAACGAGGCCCGCTGCCGGTCTCGCTTGAGGGTCACCGGGTGATCGAACCCCGTACCCGGCTTGGTGTTGGGACGGTCTCCGGTGCTGCTGAGCTCCACGGCCAGGGTAGAAAATTGCACCCCCACCAGACCAGTCAGTCTCCCGCCGGTGTATTTGATCACTTCCAGATCCCCGACCTTCCTGCTGCCGCTGTGGTCCGAATAAGAACTGCCCACCACGTCCCCTTCCCGCCAGCCCGCCGCCCCGGCCGACAAGGTAGGTTGGGTTGGGTCCAGCGCCGGGACCACCACCTGGGCCGAAAGACTGCCACCAGCGGCCATCAGGCTCGCCAGCACCAGCCCCCTTTTGATCCAATCACTAGCCATCTCTCCCTCTCCGGTTACAAGAACCCAAACCCAAGCGTAGCTCCATAGCCTCGCTCTTTGTACATCTTACTCCCCAATTGTTCGTCCGCCAAGGTGCGGTAAAAAATAAGCGAAAAGGACAACTTCCGGTAGCCCAGGCCATAACGAATCCGGGTTAGATGTTGGTCCCCTTCTCTGACCAAGGCGGGAAAGGTTTTGGTGGTCGTGCTGCCGGCGCTGAGATACCAGCGGCTCCACAGCAGTTCCAGGTCGGCATTTTGCTCCCAGGTCTTGTGGTGGATCGTCTCCAGCCCGGTGCCGCCCGCAACCAAGGGAGAGGATACCAACGACCCTTCCAGGCGAAACATGGAGCTGTCCGGGTCGCCATACACCAAGGCGAGGCCGCCCAACATTTCGTTCCACTGTTTGTCTTCCACGGCGGCCACCTTTTCGGTGATCCGGTTCATCCCAACAGCGCCAAAAAACCCTTCCCCCAGACGAAAGCCAAAGCTGCCGCCAAACCCACTTTGTTGGCGAAAAATCCCCCGGCTCTCCTTGGCCCGAGAAATCCCGCCCAGGCCCACCGAGACCCGCCCCTCCCCCCGCACGGCGATGGAGCCGGAACTTTCGTTTTGTGAAGACGGGTAGAGCAGATCGCTGGTTGCGTCCCAGACCGCCAGGTCGTCAGAGCCGTTCGAGGCCAGCTCAATGGTAATCGCAGAAGGCTGGATCACCAACAGCCCGGAACTGCCGAAGTTGTGGTCCGGGACCTTTTGCTGGTCCGTCTTTTGTCCGCCAAACTGGGTCGCCATGGCCACACTGGTGCCGAAGCGCCAGCTGGAAGCGGCGGCCAGTTTGGAGGGCCGAGCGGGGTCTATAGCCGGGGTAACCACCTGCCCCCAAGATATGCCGGGGTTTAAGGCCAGCCCTACCCCCAAAAGCAGCAACCAAAGATGTTTCATAGTTCGACAATCCTGACCAAAAAACCTTTTGTTTCGACAATTTTGCAGCTTGCTCTGCCGCCCAAAGCGAGGCAGGATCAAGCAGGAACGAAGCCAAGCGGCGCTCGGGCCACTGGAGAAAATCCTTGCCACAAGGGTTACCCCAATCCAAAGGACTGCAAAAATTATGCAATTAACTGTCGGTATCCTGCAATATTGTCCAACCAAAGGGCCGACTCTGCCCAATGTAGAAATATTGACCGACTGGATCAAAACCGCCGCCCAGAGCGGAGCCCGGTTGGTGTTGCTGCCCGAGATGAGCCTCAACGGCTACCTTTATCGGTCAAAATCCCAAATCCAATCTTTGGCGGAGGAAGCGCAAGGTCCCAGTTTCGCCCATTTCTCCCAACTTTGCAAACAACTGGGGGTTTATCTGGTGTACGGATTTGCGGAAAAGAAGGCCCCACGTCTGTACAACAGCCAAAATCTCATCGGCCCGGGGGGGGAGCTGCTGGGGACCTACCAAAAGCGGCACCTCTTTGAGGCAGATCGACCCTGGGCAAGCGCCGGTTCCGGTCCGTTCCTTGCCGTCCCTACCCCCATTGGCCGTTTGGGGTTGGGTATCTGCATGGACCTCAACTTCAACGATTTACCTTTTTTTCACCAGCAACAGAAAACCGACCTGCTGTGCCTGAGTATGCATTGGTTGGAAGAGGGACAAAACGTCAACCAATACTGGTCTGCCCGGCTCCTGCCCTTTGACGGGGTGACCCTGATCGCCAATGGACACGGATTGGACCAGGGAACCCACTATGCCGGACGCTCCGGGGCCTACCACAAAGGGCGGTGGCTGGCCTTGGCCGAACCTTCGGGGGACCGGCTTTTGGTTGTTACGGTTGAAACTAACTAATCCAGGAGCCTTTTCTTGGAGACGAAAGGCTTGCACTTGAAGGCATCATTGCCTAAAATGACCTAAAAACAAGGAATATTGATTTGTTTGGCCGCAGCTCAAAGTTAACAACCATTTCCACCTTGGAACGAAACCTTAGGGAGCATCATGGCAAGCGAGACTTACGGCATCGAAAAACTGGGCTTTAAAAACATCGGCAAGATCTTCCGCAACCTGACTCCCCAAGAGTTGGTGGAGCACGAACTGCGGTTGGGGGAAGGTTGCATTGGCCCCAATGGTGCCTTGATGGTGGATACCGGCAAGTTTACCGGTCGTTCCCCCAAGGACAAGTTCATCGTGGACGAGCCCTCTTCGACCGAAAATATCTGGTGGGGGAACGTCAACCAGAAGATCAAGCCCGAGGTTTTTGAAACCCTCAAGCACCGGGTCACCGAGTTTTTGTCCGGCAAAGACCTCTACATGTTTGACGGCTTCACCGGGGCGGACAAAAAGTACCAAATGCCCATCCGCATTTTGACCAAAAAGCCTTGGCACGCCATGTTCGTGCGCAACATGTTTCTTCGGCCCACCGAAGCGGAATTGGAGAATTTCACCCCTGAGTTCACCATCCTCAACGCCGCCATGTACTTCGAAAAGGAATACAAGGAACTGGGGCTCAACAGTGAAGTCTTCATCATCTTCAACCTCGCCCAAAAATTCGCCATCATTGGCGGGACTCAGTACGGCGGAGAGATGAAAAAAGGGATCTTCAGCGTCATGAACTACCTTTTGCCGCTCAAGAAGGTGATGTCCATGCATTGTTCGGCCAACGTGGGCAAAAAAGGCGATGTGGCACTCTTTTTTGGCCTCTCGGGCACCGGCAAAACCACTCTATCAACCGACCCAGAGCGGGCGTTGATCGGCGACGACGAGCACGGCTGGTCGGACGATGGGGTCTTTAACCTCGAAGGGGGATGTTACGCCAAGGTGATCGACCTCGACCCCGCCAAGGAACCGGACATCTACAACGCCATCCGGTTTGAATCGATCCTGGAAAACGTGGTGTACGATGCCAAAAGGAAGGTGGACTACAAGGACAAATCCAAAACCGAAAACACCCGTGTTTCCTACCCTTTGCACCTGATTCCCAATTCCAAGATTCCTTCGGTCGCCGGTCACCCCAAGAACATCATCTTCCTGACCTGTGATGCTTTTGGCGTACTGCCGCCGGTCGCTAGGCTGACCCCGGAACAGGCAAGCTACCACTTCCTCTCCGGGTACACCGCCAAGGTGGCCGGAACCGAGCGTGGGGTCACCGAACCCCAGGCCACCTTCTCCACCTGCTTTGGGGCCGCCTTTATGACCTTGCGGCCCAAGGTTTATGCCGACCTCTTGGCCGAGAAGGTACACAAGCACAAGGTCAAGGCCTACTTGGTCAACACCGGTTGGACCGGCGGGGCTTATGGGGTGGGCAAACGGATGAATCTGCCGGACACCCGCAAGATCATCACCGCCATCCTCAACGGCGAGATCGGGGAGTCGGAATGGCAACACGACTCGGTCTTTGGGTTTGAGATCCCCCTGCATGTCGGCGGGGTGGATACCGCCATCCTCAACCCCCGGAACACCTGGGCCGACCACCATGCCTTTGACCAAACCCGGATCAAACTGGCCAAGATGTTCATCGAGAACTTCAAGAAGTACGCCGATGACAACCCCACCTTGGCGGCAGTTGGCCCGGTCGTGACCGAGTGACTTCGGTCAAACGGTTGTTGTTGATCACCGGCAACCCCGGTAAAGCCAGGGAATTCGCTTCCCTGATGCCGGGGTTGACTGTGGAACACAAGGCTCTGGAGCTTTTGGAGCTCCAGAGCCTCAGTGCACAAGAGGTAGGCCGACACAAGGCCTTGGAAGCCCTCTCCCAACTTCCCGACCGAGAAAAAGTCCGCTACGATGCCGTCCTGACCGACGACAGCTCCCTTTCCTTCACCGCCCTCAACGGTTTCCCCGGTGCTTTGGTCAAATTCTGCCTGGACGCATTGGGCCCGGAGGGTTTGGCAGGGTTGTTGGACCAAAAGGATCGATCTGCCGTTGCCGAATGTTGCCTTTCCTTGAGTCTCACCCAAACCGGGGAAGTGATTCAATTTATAGGAAAAGTTCCGGGGACCATCCAAGCGCCCCAGGGCAGGGAAGGGTTTGGGTGGGACGGGATATTTTACCCCCAGGGGTCGGACTTAAGTTACGCCCAACTGTCCCAGGAGCAAAAAAATTCCATCAGCCACCGGAGCGTTGCGGTCAAACAATTGTTGCGGTGGTTGGGGCAATAAATTTCTTGGCTTTTGTTTTGGGTTGCCGGTAGTCTGGGGCCAATGTCTTTTCCATTCTAACACCCAAACAACTGGAGTACCCCATGGCCCTCGACCTTTCCCTCTATTACGCCACCAACCGCAACCCCACCGACTGCGGTGGCGACCCCGTCGCTCTCAACCAAGTCAAAGCCTTTGGCACCGAACCTTACCTCCCCCGGCACGGCTACATCACCTTCGGCAAGTTGACCGTCAAATTGGAGGAATCCGCCGTCCAAAACTGCCTCCAACAATCGATCAACGACATGGGCCAGGGGGACGGTGAAGCGCTGGCCGCCTTGGTCAAACAAGAACGGATCCAGGTCACCCCCTACGTTGACCCTTTGGGCAAAACGGAAAAAACGTTGGACCCCAAGGAATTTGGGTCCCACCATTTTGCCCTGGACCTGGAACAGGAGATGAAACAAACCGAATTGGGAGGCAAGGGCTGCGACCTGTTGGTTTACATCCACGGCTTTAACGTCAGCTGGGAAGAAGCGGTCGGCGGGGCTTTGGCACTGCAACTGATGTACAACCACAAGCGGCCGGTCGCCCAAAGGGGTCAAAATCCCGACTCGGACCAAAAGATTCGCCCTTCCAGGCCCATCAAGGTGATCTTGTTTTCTTGGCCTTCCAACGGACAAATGCTCCCCTTCCAGTCCTACCGATCAGACCTGCAAGACGTAAATCTGACCGATGTGGCCTTTGCCCGGGGCTTTTTGATCCTTGCGGACAAACTCAAGACCCGGAGGGAAGAAAACAGGGATGCCAACCAAACCGTCCGCCTCAAAGATCGGCAGAGGGAAGATTGCGGCGGCAGGGTCTATTTGCTCTGCCATTCAATGGGCAACTTTGTGTTGCAAAAGACGCTGGCCAAGATGCGCAGCTTGAGCAAAGGCACCGCAAGGCACCCCAACCTCTTTACCCACGCCTTTTTGTGCGCCCCCGACGTGGACGCAGATGCCTTGGCCCAAGGGCAGCCTTTGAACCCCTTGCTCGAAGTGGCCCAGGAGGTGAGCGTTTATTTTAACACCGAAGACCTAGCCATGTGGATCTCCGATCACACCAAAGGGAACCCGCAGCGGTTGGGACAAGTCGGAACCAGGGGATTGATCGAAAAGGGGATCTACAACATCGACTGCAGCGACGTGGTCCACGGAGTGACCGAACACAGCTACTACCTCAACGGCTCCGTAGCCCAAGACATCACCCAGACCCTGGCCCGGTGGGACCAAAACCACAAGAGCCGCAGCCGCAACAAGGCCAGCGACCCGGGCACCTTTGTGATCAAACCGGTGCATTAAGTCCGGTGCAGTTCCCGGAGCAGTTTTTTGGCCACCGAATCCAGTACATAGGCCGAGACCTGCTCCCCCAAAAGGGCCAGTTCCCGCACCATAGAGCTGCTGACCCCAACCAGCTTGGGGTCGGCAAGCATCACCAAGGTTTCCAGTTGGTCACTGATCCCTTTGTACCCTTGGGCCAATTCCCATTCGACGGCAAAATCCTGTTGTCCCCTCATCCCCCGAATAATTACTCCCGCCCCCTGGGCCAAAGCGTAGCGGGCCACGGAGCCCTCGAAGGAGTCGATCACCACATTCTGGAGCTTGAAAAAATCCACGTAATCTTGCATCATGTCCAATCGGCTCTGAGTCGAGAAAACCGAAGGCTTGGACGGATTTACCGCCGCCAACCAGTGCACCCGTCCAAAAACCTTGGCGGCCCGCACCAGGATGTCTGCATGTCCCCAAGTCGGGGGGCTGGCGCTGGTAGGGTAGAGGGCAATCATTTGGCTCATGTGGCTTTTTTAGGTTTAGGGTCAAAAAAGAGGCAGGGCTGGCCCGATGCGCTAAAAACCTCCATTGAGGGGACCTTCACCGATTTAAAACCCCAATGACGGCAGCCGTAGGGGTGGCGAGGTTCCCATGTGACGTAATAATGACGGCACAAATGGCAACGAGGGTGATCCAGAGGCTCAACCATAGTAACAACCAGTTTCTCCGAACGTATGGCCAGTATAGGTCTTGTTCGAAGCGAAGTAAATCTGAATAACGAACAAACCCCTTTTGCGTGAGACTCCATGTCCCTGTTCGATTCGTTTAAACTTGGCAACCTGCGGGCGAAAAACCGAATCCTTGTTCCCCCTTACCACGACGGCTTGGCCCAAAAAGACGGCCGGGTCTCCCACGCCATTTACGAGCATGTGATGCGGCTGGTCCGCCAAGGGGCCGGGGTGGTGATCCTCAACTCCGCTTATGTCACCCAGCAGGGCAAATCCCACTCCCTCCAACTGGGCATCGCCGAAGAGGACCATCTGGCGGGGCTCAAAAACTTGGTCAAACACATCAAGGCGGAAGGGGTGATTGCCGGGGTAAGGCTCAGCCACGCCGGGGCCAAGACCAACGAGAAGATCTGTGGCGAACAACCCATCGGTCCTTCGGCGATCAACTTCGGCAAGGACTACGACCTCAGCCGCCCCTTTGATTCGGACGATGTAGAAGAACTTTGCCTCTTTTACTCCCACGCCATCGAACGGGCCGAAGAAGCAGGCTTTGACTTTGTGGAACTCAACGGAGCCCAACAACAGCTCCTCGACCAGTGCCTTCACCCCCGGTACAACACCCGGGAAGACGAATATGGCGGCAAGCTGGAAAACCGGCTCCGTCTGGCCTGTGAGATCATCCAAGCGATGAAGGCTCGGGTAGAAAACCGGTTGATGGTCGGCTATTTCTTTTCGATCCACGACAAACTGGAAGACGGATTCAACGAAAAGTCCCTCAAGACCATGATCAAAACCTTGGAAAAGGCGGGGGTTGACCTCTTCCACCCGATCACCATCCATGTGATGAACAAGTTTTTTGAATCGGAAGAAACCCTGCTCGAATGGGTAGCCAAAGCGACCGACAAGTCGATCATTGTCGAGGGCAACATCAAGTCCACCCAAGTGTTAAAAGAGGTTTTGGCCATCGACAAGGCGACCATGTATGGGATCGACAAGGCGCTGTTTGCCCGGCCCAACTGGTTCCAGTTCCTGCAAAAGAAAATCGCCGGCTAAACCCAATGTCCCAAAACCCCAATTATTGCCTTTTTTTTAAGGCAGGTCGGCTGGCCTTTGGGTTGATCAAGGACTTGCAAAAAAACAAATGGGTCGTCCAGCCAGAGGTAGGCAAGGAGATCCATTTGCCCAAGGGCCAAACGGCGCTCACCTGGATCGGTGCGGCCTATGGGAGCGACTCGGAAGGCTTGGCGGTGCTGACCCGAGAGATCCCCAAGGTCGAGGCCTTGGCGGCCACCTTGGACTTGGTGGTCTTTCATGAGTTGCTGGACAAGTCCCGCCCCTACGGGCTGGAAGAACTGGCCGAACTCTCCTTGAGTGAGCCTTACAGCGGCTGGCAACAAGCGGCGCTGTTGATGGCACTCAAGGACCAGCCGGTCTTGTTTCACCAAAAAAAATCCGAATACTTTGCCCGATCGCAAGAAGAGATCGAGACCCTCTTGGCCAAAGAGGCTCGGGAAGCCCAAGCCAAAGCCCTGGAGGACCTCGAATCCGCCTGGGCCTTGTCTCTACGGCAAGGCCAACCTCCCCAAATTGAGCCCTCCCAGGTGGCCCATTGGCGGCGTTTTTTGGGCCGGTTGCGCCAATTTGTCCTTTACCTGGACGATCACCAAGAGAAGGAACATTTCGCCAAACTCTTTGAGCTAAGCCCCCGAGGGGGGATTTATGCCGAGCGCCCGCTGCTTGAGGCCCTCAACCTCGCCGGGGAAAAGCTCAGTTGGGGAGCGCTGCAAATCGAACGGGAAGGGGTCAAGGGGACCTTTTCTCCAGAGGAATTGGCGGCAGCAGAGCAACTGGCCCAGTCGGACCCTTGGACCAACGACTTTGGCCTCCCTACCGAAGACTTGCGCCACCTAGGCGGGGTTTCGGTGGACAACCAGGAAACCAAGGATTTTGACGATGCCTTGAGTTTTAAGCTGGAAGGGGACCGGCTGTTGCTTTGGCTGCACATCGCCGAAGTGGCCAGTTACGTCACCCCGACCCACCCGCTGTTTGCCACCGCCCAAGACCGTTGTTCAAGCCTTTACAGCCCCCTGGCGGTCTTCCCCATGTTGCCCCCGGTGCTTTCCGAGCGGTTTTTCTCCCTCAATGCCGGAGCGGAAAAGGCAGCGGTGACCTTCTTTTTTGAGGTGAGCCCAGAAGGAGAGTTCCTAAGCCGCAAGATCAGCCGCTCGGTGATCCGCCTTGCAGCCAACTGGAGCTACCCGGAGTTGGACCAACGGTTGGAGACCCAAGAAGAGCCTTGGTCGAAAATCGAAGGTTTTTGCAACTCGCTGCGGCAAAAGCGGCTTGAGCAAGGGGCGCTGGAGTTTGACCGGGAAGAGGTGCGGCTGATCCTGACCGACCTCAACCACCTGCAACTGGACCCACAGCGCCGGGAGACCCGGGCGCACCGGCTGATCCAAGAATTGGCGATTTTGGTCAACGCCGAGGCGGCCAGGGTTTGCCAAGAAGCCGGAAGGCCCAACCTGTTCCGCAACCAAGAGCCCTACAGCCTGCAACGGGAGCTTCCGGCTGGCCAAAAACCCAAACTGACCGACCTGATCCTCCGCCCGGCGGTGGTTGAACTCTCCCCCAAAGGCCATTCCGCCTTGGGGCTACCGGCCTATTTACAGACCAGCTCGCCGATCCGAAGGTTTTTGGACTTGGTCAGCCAGCGGTTGCTTTTGGACCTCTTGGTCAACCGACCTGCCAGTTTCCCCCCGGAAGTCTTGGCCAAATTCGCCCAGGACTCGGAAGCCCAGGTTAGACGGCTGGGCCAGTTGGAACGAAGGTTGTGGGAGCATCTCAAAATCAAATACCTGGGCCAAAACAAAGAGGAGCTTTACCAAGCCACTTTGGTCCGGGAGCTTCGGGGCGGCAGGTCCGTCCTACACCTGCCCTTGCTTGACCTGCGGTTGGATGCCCGGTTGGAGGGGCTGGAGGAAGGGGTTTTGTACGAGGTCCGCATCCGAAACATCAACCCCCAACTGGACGAGGTCGAGCTGGAGTTGTCCGAAGCGGTGGAGCCTAGCCAATCATCGCCAGACTAGTGAACAATGCCCCCATCACCGACTGGGCCACTTGCAGTAGGAAAATCGCCGCAATCGGGGTCAGGTCAAGCCCACCCAGGTCCGGCATAAACCGCTGGATTGGCAGCAATATTGGATCGGTAAAGCGGATCAACAGCCGGACCAACACCTGGCGAGGGTCGGGGTGAAACCAAGAGAGAACCGCCCGAATGATGATTGCCCAGGTCAGCAAGGTAAAAAAGGCGTTTGAAAGGTCCCGAAAAACAAAAAACAGGGCATCCATGGACAGGCCGATTTGGGGTTTAGGACCAGTCTAGTGGCCTTCCCCTCGGCCTGTCAAGCTTTGTGCCCTCTGGGGCTTGGGGGGACAATAGGACGGACCGGGGGCTGGGACCAAGGGGGATCAGCTTGGCTTTATAGGCCATTGTGACGGTTTGCCCTTTGGGGGCGGGGCGTTAAGAATAGGCTGGTTGCCCGCTGGGTAGCGACCCCAAGGTCGGCGGGCTTGGCTTTGCAGCGAATTGTGACAGTTTGCCCTTTGGGGTCAAGACTCAAGGACGGAATCTCGTTGCACCAAAGGAGCCGGGTTGACGGAGTCTGGGCCTAAGGACAAAATTTTAGTTGCAGGCTATTGGGACGGATCGCCCATTGGGGCCTGACCCCCAAGCCTTTTGGGAGGAAGTGCAGGTTAAAATCCCTTCCCCTGGGGAGGCGGCAGTGGTGCTGGTGCCCACCCCGGTCTTCAAAACCGAGCGAGGGAGCTGTAAAAGCCCCCTGGAGAGTTCGATTCTCTCACGCCTCCGCCAACTGCCTACCGCAGTTCAGCAGGAATCCGAGCTCTAAGCCAGATTTCATAAGCCTTTAACCATGGGGCTTCCGGGTCGTCTGCTTGAACCGTTCTGTTCCGTTTTCTTCTCTTTTTTGCGGGTTTTTACCCTTCACTGGAACTTTCTGGAACTGGGGTGGAACTCCTAAAAAACTTCAACCTCAATCCCTGTCTCTATCGTTGCAAGCTTTCCAAAATCGCTTGGCAAGCTGCGAGCACGTTAACAATTGGAGCCGCTCACCGGGCACAGGGTTCAGACGATCTGCAAGCGGTTCTTCGAAAGACCTACGCAATTTAGACTGCCCTGAAATTATACTCAAAAATTGTGATAAGTCAAATTTAAGTTGTAATTTTAAAGAGTTGGCTCTCCAAGCTTCGCTTGCTCTTTATGTTCAAATCCACTATTCTGTACAGAGACCAAGGAGAAGCTCATGATTGAACTACATGCCGATTTTATTGTCGATGAAGCAGGACAAAAAAAGGCTATCCTCCTTCCCGTAAAGGAGTGGGAACAGGTTCTTATCGACCTAGAGGAATTAGACGACATTCGGACTTTTGATGCTGCCAAGTCGAAACCCCAAGAGTTTATCCCGCTGAAAGCCGCCTTGGATTCCCTTTCCAGGTAAGCACTTTGGCTTTCGAAGTTCTCCTCTCCAAATCCGTCCTCAAAACCCTCAAAAAAATCCCTCCCCCTTTTCAAGACCGATTGGTTCAAGCCATCACGGACCTTGAAACAGAAGCCCGACCGTCAGGGGCTAAAAAGTTGGTGGGCAGGGAGGCATGGCGGATTCGTGTTGGTGACTATCGGATCATCTATGAAATCGAGGATGAACAACTCAAGATTTGGGTGATTGACCTGGGAAATCGGCGAGAAATCTACCGAAAATAAATCCCTATTTTTTAAAATTGCCTTCTTAGCCTATTTATATCTAGGGTCAAGACTAGAACAGCGGGTTTTCTCTGATCAGTTTTAGAAGGATTTTGTTAACATCAACCTTCCGATTGTTATAGCGAAATTCGCACTCCTTCAAATGCAAATAAAATTTTGACTTGGTTATA